>ENA-UOTX01000918-UOTX01000918.1-compost-metagenome-genome-assembly--contig:-NODE-918-length-26792-cov-22.921093_pt1 | contig 26792 bp, 5 predicted proteins | sample MGYA00238143_ERZ746982 | MGnify/ENA primary metagenome ERZ746982 (study PRJEB28758, sample SAMN06268862) | compost metagenome | isolation source: single cell | place: USA: California, Emeryville, Joint... | reverse complement strand
AAACTCAATAAAAGCTAATCGGCTCTTCTCTGGCGCTGATGCTTGCCGAGGTAGTGGTTTCTTTCTACTCGACGGTTGTTTCTTTGAATTCCTCAAGACGGCAACTAACTGATTTACCGTTTTTAATAAATAGGTAGAGAATCTAAATTAGTGTAAAAACACCCTTAAATCCAGGCCATAAAAAAGTATTTTTATTAAGGTGACTCCCGATTCTTGAAATTATGTTTCTACAAAATTGGTCCTCGAAAAGCCTAAATAGGTTCGATGAATTGCAAGCTAGTGGGATGTGTGACTCGTGAACCAATTCATCATCCCCTCACGAATAGGGAAAACTGCAACACTCATAGTTAACAACTGGTATCCCCTGATTCATGAAATGCAATTTTATGCATCTCTCTCTATAACCCTCTCTATTAGCCTTCATATTTATTTTTTCTTTCTTTCTTGAAATCAAGATCTTATCCCCTATTTCCTCTATTAACACATGCATAACACCTACTTATTGATCCACCATATTTATATTGAACTCATAGAACACAATTGTTATTGATTAAAATCCCTCTAATCGCCTCGACAAACAGCAAAATAACTGAACACATCTAGTTTTAGTCTCAACCACAATGATGTGCGTTAGATCTGCCCTTTATGCATTTTAGTCAAAAATCGAAATCAGCACTTTTCGATCGCAATCCCTCACCTCCAAACTGTCAAAAGTATTACAGGAGGCCTATCTCTTGAACAACAAGAGTATACTGCTATTTCGAGATTTTAAAATTGTTCAAAAAAATGATTCAAGAGCACCTGCAAACACCCGGGAAGTGATTCGGAAGTCCAAACGTGATTAATTTATTTTTTTATACGGGCATTCCGTAAAATTTTTTCTTTCCGAAGAACGCCTACTTTCGATGGAAATTCCTTCTACTTGCTCCAAATTCGACAACGCTCCGTTTTACCTCACAGGCAAAACTCGGGACAAATACTGCAAGGCTCCAGCGATCAAGGACGCTGAAAAACTCACCGACCTCATGCTATTTCCGGGCAGCAAGCATAACTATATCATCCTCATTAACAAAATTTGCAATGCAGCCATTCAGATCAAACTCATCAGTCTCAAAGGCCTCAAGGCGATCAAAAAGACTCGCGTTTACGTCGAAGACAACACAGACACCAGGAAACTTGTGCTTAAAACCAACAAAGCGACTAGCTCAATCCTATTCTATCATGAAGGTTCTATGGAGATAAGGTTGATCAAGGAACTTGCCTTAGTTACTAGGAAAACGTATCATCTACAAGAGCTGTGCTGCTGTTTGGGCATCAATGAGGGCATAACTCAAATAAAAAAGTCCATTGACCTTGAATATATCCCGAGCCTCTGTTGTATCGTCGTTTCATTCGGAACGTGCATTGGGCTGATCCCCACTTGCAAAGATATGCCAAGGATCATCCATAAAACTGACTCTGACCAAATCCGTAACATTTATTACGATTCCACGGAGAAGTTGCTTCTTGTGCTTGGAACTACATCATTAAGCCTCTTCAACATCGACGCTCAAGGAGTTACCGGAAGTCGCGTCTTCAACAACTGTTTTTTAAAAATGCCATGTCGAGTGCTTGGCTGGGACACGGTTGAAGGGGCGATCGTTCTTGCGCAACTGACGAATAGGGGCAGAGAAAATTTCCATTTGATGAGATACTGCTCAAAGGGGATTATTCTAAAAACGTCCGTAATAAATAAAATGAAGAATTCAAGCTACTACTCCAAAAAATGCAAGACGTTGTTTTACGTGGACGATGATTGTTCTCAGGGGAAGATAATTCGAGGGTTTCCCATGAGTAATGCTAGATGTGACGAAGAGGAATGTATCATTGAAGGAGAAAAAGTTGCCGTTTTGCCCCAGCATTGTTGTCAGGCCAAGTCGATAATGCTGGATATAAAACAAGGTCTGATTTTTGCAAGGCCGTTGCATTATTAGTAATTTGATGCATTTTTTTCCCTTAGAGTTCAGTTAACTGTATTTAAATTAACTAAGCAAGCTTTTAGTGAGTAATTCTTGCTTATTCATGAGGCATGATGCATTGTTGTTTTAGGTTTCTGTCAGAAAAGTTTTAGTCAATTTATAATTTTCCTTCATACTGACAGCTACCATAAATAAATCTGCTTTCTAAGCGTTTTATTGGGTTCACAATGTCGTGCCAATAGTATAACAAATGTGTATAAATTGAGTTTACTGTGAGAAAAAACATGTTTAAACGAAAAATTTTAAAAACATTTGAAGCACTAAATGCTGAACTAGCAAGCCAGCAACTAGTTTTAATGCAAATGGAAAATAGAGATGAGAATCACTCATGCGAAAGGAGTTATATTTAAGAATATGCAAAAATTCATAGAATAGGTTAGTTTTTGACGAATCAAAAGTTTTCTACCTCAAGATTTCCTTTCTCGTTGTTAGAAGAGCGTTTCTCTTTATCAGTCATCGTGCTGCGTCTTGAGAAAGCTTGTCCTTTCCAGGCTGTAAAATAATCAATAACTTTATTCACAGCAAATTATTGTTACCAATATGCACTGTGGTCTTTTTTTCTAATGAAATTTCAGATTTTGCATCTTGTTCAACCTGACAACATTACAAAATAAAAAATTGACGGCAGCCCAGTATTGATAGAAATTTACCCCAGATTGACCTCCGTGGACATCCGACTCACTCTGCCTGCTATGTTCCTGTTGCCCATTTTCCTCACCAGTGCCTTTCTCAAGTGAAGTTTGCTTAGCAAGGACTTTGAATTTTTTCTCTTTTTCTCCTCCTTTTCCACCTGTTTCTTCTAATTACCGAATTAAGATGCCATAGTCAACAAAATTTCTACTACCATTCTGCACTGAATTCTGTGAAACATACTTGGTCTCTGGAGTTTCTCGTTGCAAAGCCGGCTCTCTTTTCGTCTCGTTCGCTTGCTCAGCAATAATCGCTCCCATAAATGAATTCTTCTCGGATCTCGACTCTGTTTTAGTTCTTTTCGCAGAGTCCAAAACGCCATTCATTGAAGACACAAGGTATTTTAAATCACTGCGGAGTTCCTGCACTTGCTCTCGAAGGAATTCGATATACCTCTCCATGTCTTCAAAACCCTTTCCAGAGGTGGTACAATTTTGATACATGCTATCCAAATAACCTCATTAAATATGAACTAACTATTTGACTTGTACTCCCTCGCTTTTTGGAAATTTTTCAAATGTTCTTTGACTTGATTCACATGATAATGAGAAACTCGCCCAGTGCTGTTCGAGACCTTCTTCCCACGGAAAAGGTTTGCCATCATGCTCGCAGCCTCTGCTTTCATGATATCTTTTAAGCGAAGGCGATCTAATAGACCGAACATCTGTTTATGAGAAGGATAATGATAATACAGCTTCTTCTAAATTGTCCTTACTTTCTCTTCAGGAAAGGTAAGATGAAACAGATTTTCCACCGCCACAACCATCAGGGAGGTTACAATCGTTCCCCATATACACACGAAAAATACTATGATTCTTCCCAAAAGAGTTTGAGGAGCAAGATCACCAAAACCCACTAATACATATACGATGATATGTTAATGATTTCATTTGAGATTCAGAAAATTTCACCTGAAGAGATCGTAATTATCATATTCCACATGGAGTTCGGGTAAGAATAGGATTCCACATCTGTTATCCCTCGAGTGATCGGTCTCTCAGCAATATAAAGCATGTACCCGAAAGTTGGGATGCCCGAGACAAGAACAGAGAAGATTAACGAGAGAGGGTTCGTTCTCATTGCGCATTTCAATGTAAAGAGCATTCCTCCCTCCAACGAAGCCATATTGCTAAACGAAAAATACAACAGTCAGCCATAATTGTTGGTATAAGAAGGCGAACCAAAGTCTCTGCGCTCGATTACTGGACCAATAGGAATGCAGCCAGAAAATTCGCAAAACAATCGCGATGCGTAGCAATGAAAACAGAGTCAGGATCTCGTTTTGATGATAATAGTATTTTCGGTTGTCATACAAAGAGTAAGCCTCCACGATTTCTCCTATAGGAAATAACATATTATTTAAAATTCCTCATTTTAATAGCGTACCTCGAGTCCATGGATAAGGGATGACCATTGCAAAGCAAATTTCAGAGACAATTGGTGCAATAAATTTGAATTTGAACAGCGATCTCCTTTTAGAGGCCAATCTCCGCGCTTTAAGATATTGATAGTTGAAATAATGACGGACGCCCGTTGCCAAGCCTTTACAAGCAGGTGTCATAGATGAGATAAGCGCTTAGAGAATTATACTTAATAAGATGCTTGAGAAAAAAATCAGGTATAGCAACACATTTGACGAGTATTCTTCGTCCTCAGCGTATTCGAATTCATACTGTAGTTATTTGGACGATAAGAAAAAACTTCTCGCTTGATAATGATTACCTGTACGATGGTCAGCGAGACGCTCAACAGAGCCAGGATAAAACTGACAAAGTCTGACACCTGAACTCGATCAAAAAGGATTTTTGTCAGTCTTCCATCTTCAAGTTTGTACTTTTCTTTGTTTATTTTTAACCTATTCGCTATACGTTAGTTAAACCGAAGGGTAGAGGTTAAAACCTCATTTGATTGAGGAATGATGGGGCTGCGTTTGCAACGGTGGTTGATAATCGTTGAATGATAATGTTGTCTTTCTAGGTAGTTGAGGTTATTCACATTGTGGTTAATAATTAGACTGACTCCGCTGGTTGCAGCTTGTGTGAGAGGATGCGAGCGCTTATGTGAGGGGCTGAATCCTGAAAAAAGGCTCGCTGAGGAAGAATTAAACATTTTATTTGGAGCTAATTTAAAGAAGCTTATTTCTTTTTGTTTATTCGGAATTTTATGGCTACTACTTATCACAAATTGCTGAACTCGCAACCTATGCTGTTGGAAAGCTGTGTGTTGTTCAGAGGCCGTCAAATTTTTTTCTAAAACTTTGCCGATTTTTTTCTTTGGTGGCGGGCATAATGGGCTCCAATTCTTTGAAATAGGAGGAAGTTACACTTTTTATGGAGAATCCGATGTTTGAGTAAGAATTAAACGATTTTACATAAGTAGTGAGGTCTTAATTCTAAAGGAAGGATAGATGAAGACTTTAGCTCTTTGGTTAGCTGTTAGAGTTAGAAGTTGCCGATATACTATTTATTGAGTCTTTTAAAATGACAAAATAGTCTTAGCCACTGCGATATAATTCGAGGAAGTTGGAAAAACTAAATTAGTAGGTAGAAAAAGTGGTTTTGTGTCTCTTGTCCACCATCTTTTTATTTGTTATTTCGATTCAATACCTCTTCGCGACAAAGGCGGTGCTGGAATAAAAAATCACAAATTTTACTTGTTTTTGGGTTTCGGCTCGACTTAAAGCTTTCAAACCAAATATGTGTCGCATGAAGTTGATGCAAAAATAAAACTTTTGTTTCACTACCCAATATGCTTTGCTGCTATTGAAAAATAATACAGAAGATGTGGTTTAACCTTATGAATCAATGTCTGTGCGAGAATTACAATGGAAGTCATGAACAAATTATGAAAGCTTTTTTCATCACTAACAATTGTTACGATATCTCGTAGATTTTGGCAACAAACTATCTCAAATAATCGTCATATAGGCATCTATTCTCACGGTTTCTATAAACTTTGCAGACCAAATCAATATTTTCAATTTCAAAATCGATGAGAGGCGACTTCTTTGTTGGCGAAACTCTGCTTAAGGCAAGGAAAAACTCTGAATCGTTTTAGATAAACTCAAGAGAAAAAATCGAAAACGATTGAAGAATTTTCAGTAGACTTGCTGGCCCTCTCTAAGGGACTATGGTCAGAGCCATCCGAAACTATCGTGGTCATTCTGAGAGTAGGCTGCGAAAATCATCAACTTTATCTTACTTCTTCAATAGCTAATGTTCATTCTAATACGTCTCTATCAAGAGACGAAATAAGATACTCTGTTCGATAAATTCAGAACGCTATGGGTATAGAATATTTTTTTGTGATCTTAACCTTCTCTTTGCTGAGAAGAAGAGCGGAAAGCTTAATGAGAAGGAGTTGTCTAGTCAACAGTCTACCTATTAATTGTTGTGCGCGCAAAACTGAAACAGTAAAAAATAAAAAATTCCTTCGTATTCAGTAACACTGAATCAGAGGTAGAAATTTCTAAAGAAGTAATTTAAAGTACTGCTTTTCAATGTAAAAAGTTCCTAAGAACACCAAATGTTCACAAAACATCTCCAGACAGTCAGCCGACATGAAAAAATCAAATAAGAATTATATCACTGAGAAAGGACCGATGAGAATGGGATTTATAATGCATGAATGGGTCTATTCTCTAAACTGTCACATAAAGATATTCACTAGCTGTTATACTATCAAATATTTATTTGCTAAACGCTAAATCTCTCAATAATTTCTCCCACAAAACATATAAACCATAGCGTTCAGATTCAGCTCCGAACCAAGAGAGCCTTTTTTTTAGACTCTGCTAGACTGTTAAGCATCCATTATCTTTGTAATTTGAATGTATTTGCTCATTCGAATAAATAAGTGAATCTGCTTTAAACCATTCGCTAAAAGTCAAAGATAAAAATGAACCTAATCTTCAACAGTACATTTCAAGGAGGCAATAGAACTATGGACGGGCATCCCTCTAATTCACAAAATATTTAATACTAACTCTAACTAGAGCATTTAGGTACCTAATAAACTGAAAAATTTGAATTGATGACAAAATTCTCACATTTCTCACGTTGCCTTTAATTGCTCGTCAAAGAAGGGGATTTCTCGTTAATAAAGCACCCTAAAATCATTTTCCCGGAGTTCTTAGCCAGAAAACTGACTAGCCTTGCAAAATTTTCGAAAATTCGGCAATTTCTGAAAAAAACAGATCTCACATAGTACACTGCTCCTCTCCTCATCACCTTGCGTCCTTTAGCAAGTATGAAAGTATGAACCTAGCTCATTTCATCCCAACATGGTCAAAAGTAACGCTGAGTGAGTAACATTCAGTATTCCGAGACTACTTAATTTTTAACAGAGGTACTTTTCGATTTATCTATGTTCAAAACTTTTCTCTTTAATGTGAGTTGCCTGAGCCATCTTTCTTGACTCTTGGAAGACCGTCCACAGGAATCCGAGCTCATCATGACTAGCACTGCGATTTAAAAATATTTTTATCAAGAAACGACAGGGTTCGCAATTACTCTCTGGAGCTCCAGCAACAATTTTTCTCCATCGTCCCTCCGCCACTATAATAAATTTACTGATTATTCAGTATTTTTCATGTCAAGGATATTGGATCCGAATAATTCTACTTACTACCAGGAGTGAACAGAAATAATATATTTCGATTGTTTTCGAAAGTTCAATTTTCGAGAAAAAAATTAGCTTGATTCAAAACTGAGATATCAGTATTGAAGTACGTTACTTTTTCACAAAAATTAAAATTCGAATAACCATCTCGTTTGCTGGATTTTAAAATTTCTTTAATGTGGCTATTCGTTAAACGATCTTTGGATCATAGTTCTCATTAACTGAAAACAAATCTTATTTTTTCCTTAATCTAGAAATTAATTCAGCGTCCCTGCTGATAACTGTTTGAATAAAAGGCCCGTTTCAGAGGCGAGGCAGTATAAGTAGGACAAGCCGGAAAATTATAATACAACTCTCTTTTCAAAATTGCATTTTTTTTATTATCAAAGATACCTCTGTGTATAGATAGATAACAAAACATGAAGACATCCCTCTCTGCATTTGCTTTATTAATTCTGCTCCTCAGTACAACTACAACACAAATTTCCCTTTGATTAACTTTAACTTTTGTAACACATAGGTGTGTCTACCATTGAGGCAGTTCAGAATAGAATCCCGCGTCAAGGTCCTCCGGACCCACAACGCCAACAGCCTTTACGAAGCGATTCCTCAATGGCTTCTGATGATTTGAGCGCCTCAGACAGCAGCTTGTCTGATAGAAGCCTGGCCAACAAGAACACCATGTACGAACTCGGAAAAAGCCGCAATGGAGTTGACAATTACCAAGTGGAGGGCACCAGGAAGGACTCTCCTTACGATCATCCGCTTGGAATGCTGGGTGGAGACACCAGAGTCACTCGAACGGTCTCCGTCAGCTCTTTCTCCACCGCAATTAAGTCCGTTGCTCTCAGGTTCAGGATCTACCTCATCGGCGATTGGAAAGGACAGCCATGCTGGGTGAACACGAATGAAAAGACGGTTTTCCAAAACGAGTTCAGAGGCTCCAATTTCTTCAAGGACGTTGAAGTTCAAATTCCTATGGGCGAAGATGCTTTCAACCTCTTGTTCGCTTGCGACACTGAAGGGATAGATTCTCTAAGCTGGTCTATTTCTGACATTGGCTACCACTTCAGCAACTGTCCAGTCGAGCACATCGGTGATCCTTCCACAGGAGACTGCAAATACGTCGGAGGCGGCATATTCAAACAGCTAGGCTCTGGTAGTGGCCACGGTGACGTTCCCGTGTGGGCTGACGGTAGCTCAAACCCAGATCATCTCGTTGTCCACCAGAATCCAGTGACTGGTGGTGGAAGCGGACAAATTTCCAACCAAGCAGGCGTGTTTTCGCTCTTTTTCGTCGGATCCAACTTCGAATACTCCAGCTTCAGATTTGAAAGCTGCAAGGCAGGAGTCACCTACTTCAATGGCCTTCAAGTGCTTGGTCCATTCTCAGGTCCAGCTATCATTTCTCGCCAGTTCACCGCGCTGTCGAACACTCAATCAGCCGCGTTGAGAATCAGGTTGTATCTACTCGGGTCGTGGACGAACGTGCCTTTTGCGTTCCAATCCAGCGGAATCACGATCCTCTCGACGATGCTCACTGGCACGAACACCTTCCGAGATATCGAAGTGCAATTCGCTGTGACTAGTCTCCAGACAATAAATCTCAGCTTTGGTATCTCCGCAGGTCAGGGCTCAGCGTTCTTAACGTCAGGTGCGTTCTCCTGGGCAGTTAGCGACTTTGCTTTTGCTCTCAGTAACGCTCCTTGTGGACAACTCTACCAGAAGTCTTCAAGCTCGTACATTACCATATCAACCAGCTTCTTCACTACCTTGCTAAACACGAACTTCGATAAACAGTTCCCTGATTACCCAACTCAACCTGCCTGGCTCAGCAAGGTCGTCCAAGGAGTATTCACGCAAACTTTCGATATCATTGCTGTGAAGGGCACCGTTATTTCCCTCACCTCGGGACAGCAGAACCTTATCTACACCAACATCCTCGGAGGCAGCAATGCTTACGCCCAAGGAGTGACAGCTTCGAGTATCGCTAACGCTATCAGCTTCAAACTCTTCCTCATCGGCACACAGTTCGATTACTCTTCTTTCAAAGGGATAGGCTCAGCGGGAATCACTTACTTGAATAGTTTCCCAGTGTTTGGCCTTTTCACGAGCTCAAGCGTGATCTCCACCACCCTCAGCTCAATTTCTAGCACTCAATCCTGCGTGTTCAGACTCAGACTCCACACGTCAGGTGTTTGGGTTAACGTTCCTTTCGGATTCACGGTTGGTGGAACCAGCATCTTCAAAACAATGATCACTGGAACGAACTCATATCATGACATTGAACTCCACTTCGCCCTTGGTTCAACCCTTCAGCAGACCATGGCATTCGGTATTTCCCTCGGGTCCTCTTCTGTTGCCCTCCAGCAATATTCTGGACTGAAATGGGCTATTAGCGATTGCGCTGTCGTCTATAGCAACGGCAAAGTCGGACAGATCTACAACGTGGCCTCAAAGTCGTTTACGAGCGTCTCTGGAAGCTTCTTCACACTCTTGCTCACCACGATCTTCAACCAGCAGTTCCCAGATTGCGCGATCCAACCAGTCTGGTTGAATAAAGTGGCTCTCGGCCTCTTCGAAGCAGATAGAGATATCATCGTAGTGAATAGAGCTGCTATCACTATTTCCAAAGCTGCTACCTCGCTATCCACTCTAACGACGTTAATGCCGGTTCGATTGTTTCTGATCGGCTCGAATTTCGACTACAGCAGCTTCACTTGCAACACAAAGACCGTTGGCATCACCTATTTCAATGGGTATCCAGTCTATGGTGTCTTCTCTGCTGATAGCGTCATCTCGACGACTCTGAACACTGTTGCTAGCACCCAAAGTATTGCGTTCAGGTTGAGACTTCATATCTATGGCGTCTGGAACAATGTAGCCTTCGGAGTCAATTCTAACGATGCTTTCCTTCTCAGCACGGTGATTAACGGCGCCAACCAATACGTCGATTTAGAAATGCAGTTCGCGGCAGGCGCAAGCCAAAAAATCGTACTCGCCTTCGGTTTGCAGGACAGAACCTCTCTCCTTCAATACGCTATCAGCGACGTCGCTATCGTCTACAGCAACGCCCCGGTCGGCCAGATCTACAATGTTCAGACTGGTGGTACTTCCGTGCTCTTGAACAGCTACTTCACTCAGTTGTTGAACACAATCTACGTCTCTGGCTTCCCTGGATACTCGCAACAACCAATCTGGCTCCAGAAGACTCAACTCGGCATTTTCAGCAGCGAACTTGATATCATCATGGTGAACAGCAATGCGATCCAACTGTCAACTACCGCTATGACTGCTCAATCCGTTTCTCAGAGCTTGACAGGACTCATTCACACCACACTGCTGCTTGTTGGGCAAAACTTCGATTTTAGCTCCTTCTCCTGTGGCTGCCAGCACGGCATCACTCAATTCCATGGACGAACCGTACTCGGTATGTACTCATATGACAATGTCCTCACAACGACCATAAGACCTCCACTCTCTTCATGGTTAAGCTCCCAATCAGTCGCTTTCAGATTCACATTGCTCATGAGCGGAAATTGGGTGAACGTGCCTTTCGAAATCACCGCCAACGATATTAACGTGCTAACCGTCCATCTCACCGGTTCGAATGAGTTCCAGCACATCGAGGTTCAGTTCCCTATTGAATCGACTCAGAGCCAAATCCTGTTCGCGTTCTCGATCTCACAATCGAGCCTCCATGCAACCCAATACTCCTCTCTTCAATGGGCAATTTCGGAGGTCGCCTACGCATATAGCAACGCTCCAGTTGGACATATCTACAACACTGCCACTGGAGGCTTCAGTAAAGTCACCACTAGTTTCTTCACGGTCCTCCTTAACAGCTACTACCTCGGCAGCTTCCCTGGAGTTGAAACCCAGCCTACATGGTTGACTTACGTGAAAAACGGTCTCTTCAGTAACCTCGTCGACATCATTTCGGTGAACGGAGTCACACTTACCTTCACCACCTCTTCTGTGATCGCTTCGTATGGTCTTGTTCCTGTGAATCAGCAAGTTCTCCAGACATCGCAAATTTCGCAGTTAATGACCTTCTACTCTCAGAACTTGGTCGTTCTTGAACTCGTTGGCAGCAACTACGGCTACCAGAACTACAAGTGCTCAGACAGCACTTTGACCCTGTTCTACATCAATAACATCCAAGTTCTCGGCGGTCTTTCGCATACAAGCACCCTGACGACGTCATTCATGACTCTGAAGAACACTCAAGCCGTTGCTTATAGATTCACGCTCCACATTATTGGAACGGCGACAAATGCGCCTTTCACGATCCTTGCCAACGGTGCTTCTGTCTTCTCCACGACGCTATCGATGAGTAATAGCCTCTACCAAATTGAGTGCCAATTCGCAGCCGTGCAAAGCAGCCAAATTCAATTGTCATTCAGCTTCGGCTCAGTCTCAACTTCCTTCCAATGGGCAATTTCTGAAGTTGGATATGCGCTTAGTAGCACACCAGTCGGCACGATCTTCAGCCTTGCCACTGGCGGAACTGAAACTGTCTCCACGAGCTACTTCACCCTGCTTCTCAACTCACTTTACCTAGCTCAATTCCCTGGCTATGCTACACAGCCATCATGGTTGCAACTCGTTCTCGGAGGCAATTTCGCCAGTTCATTCAACATTATCTCGATCAATGGCGAAATCGTTACCGCTGGCAGCAACGCCGTTGTTCTTTCCACCGGAAACCAGGTCAGCACCACCTCGTTCTACACGGTCCTTCAACTCATTGGCTCTAACTTCAATTACGCCAACTACGCTTGCGGCACTGGCCTCTCCCTGGTCTATCTCGAAAGCATTCCTGTCATAGGTTTGTTCAACCCTGGAAGCATCGTAACGACCTCTCTCTACCCACTTTCGACAACCCAAGCTGCCATCTACAGATTCTCTCTGCACTTGGTCGGTCAGTGTAGCAGCCAGTCGTTCCTGGTCACTGCTAATGGAGTGAACGTCTTCCAATCTTCTCTCTCTGGCACCAACCAAATCCTCAACATCGAGTTCCAATTCGCAACCAATAGCCAACAGGCCATTCTCCTCTCCTTCAATTTCAAGACCGAAAGCAACACTGCTTCGTTCCAATGGGCAATGAGCAACGTCGCTATTTCATACAGTACCACAAAGGTAGGAACAATCCTTTTGGCTTCAACAGGCGAAATAGTCACTGTCACAGGAAGTTATTTCACTATGCTTCTTAACTCAAATCTCGAAGGAAGATTCTCTGGTGCTGCCCAACAGCCAATGTGGCTGTTCAGCGTTGTCAATAACTTGTTCTCCAGAACCACTGACTTCATCTCAATCAACTCTAAACTGGTCACCCTGCAAACAGCAGCCAACTTCCAGAAGCAAATTACCAGCTTCACTAACGTCAACAAATTCTCATTCCTGCTTCTAGGAGAAGAAATGGACCTTTCTACCTGGTCGCTCGGCAAAGCTGGAACCGTTAGCCTTTACGCAATCAACGGCATCCAGTTTATTGGTCCTTTCGAGGCCACATCCGTTCTCAGCACCAGCGTCACAACTCTGAAATCTACACAAGCTATTGCCTTGAGATTCAGTCTTTACGTCTCTGGATCAGCTGTTCAAGCTCCATTCTACGTGTCATGCGGCGGAAAGAATGTGATGTCATTCGAATTGACCGCGATGAACCAGTTCAGACTAATCGAAGTTCAGTTCACGGCTCAAGCCAGTAAATCGCTCTCAATCAGCTTCGGTTTCTCCTCGCTCGGAGCCTCTTCAACATCGTTCCAATGGGCACTTGGTGAAGTCGCACTCGTACTTAGTAGCACGAAATGCGGCACGATCTTAGGCGTCTACAACAAAGCTGCCGTCACTCTTCAAAACAGCTACTTCACAGTGTTGTTTAACAGCTACCTCGCTTCTACCGTGTCGACGCTTACGAGTGTACCAACTTGGCTGTCGTATGTGAGAGTTGGCCAATTCTCTAACTTAGTCGATATTATTGTGGTAAACGGCCAGAGAATAGAACTCGGCTTCGGCAACTACGGCGCTTCTCTTGTCGGTTTATCTGGCCCAAGCATCGGATACACCCTTGCCTACTATCAAGGTCTTCAAGCCCTTCAAACCGCCACTAGCCTCACGACATTCTATTCTCAGACAAGCACTTCCCTCTACTTAATTGGTAACAGTTTCAGCTTCACTAATTTCGCTTGCAAGGGAGTTAAACTCGGAATCCAACTGCTTTCAGGCACGCCAGTCCTTGGTTTCATGACGGGCAGCAGTATTCTCACTTCCCAATACACGACTCTCTCGACAACGCAATCAGTTGCTCTGAGATTCAAGCTGTTTTTGATAGGTAACATCCAGAATGCTCCATTCACTATCACTTCTGGCGGAGTTACAGTATTCTCGTCAATGCTCACTGGATCCAACACATTCTATCACATCGAAGCGCAATTCGCCGCTCAAACCGACCAAGCTCTCAGCTTAGCCTTTAGTTTCGGTTCGATCTCGGATAAGTCATTCAAGTGGGCGATCAATGAGCTCGCGATCTCGTTCAGTAACTCACCAGTTGGAACGATATTCAACAGCATTACTAACAGCCACATCGATTTGAAAGGCAGTTATTTCACTGCGTTGCTCAACGTTTACAATAACCGGCAATTCGTTGGGTACATCCAGCAACCTTCCTGGCTCCAACTCGTTCTCTCGGGCTGCTCTAGCGGACTCAACCACATTATCTCTGTGAATAACGTCATTCTCAACATTGAAAGCTTGGCGCTGTCCAGCTCATCATTCAACAATTTCGGATCAAGCTTCCTGCAGTCCACGGAAACCAGGCTTCTGCTCATCGGTACCAATATGAATCTCCAATCATGGTCGTTGAGCACCGGCACTCTAGGCATCACCTACATCGGCGGAATCCCAGCGCTCGGTCAATTATCTGCTCCAGCTTCTCTAAGCACAAGTATTACGCTTCTGAGCAGCACACAATCAGTTGCGATGAGATTCATGCTCTACGTGACCGGACAGGCTTCAAAAGTTCCTTTCTATATCACCGCAAACGGTGCCCAAGTCTTCTCATTCGTTTTGAGCGCAAAGAACGAATTCAGACTCATCGAGGCTCAATTCGCTTGCCAACAAGGCAGCTCTCTCTCGCTCGCCTTCCATTTCGATTCTAAGGTTATTTCATCGTCGAAAGCCAGCTTCCAATGGGCTATTAGTGACCTCGCTTACTCTCTGAGTAACACTGCTGTAGGCACAATCTTCAACAGCGTCACAGGCAACGCGATCACCCTCCAAACCAGCTATTTCACAGCGCTTCTCAGAACCTACTACCAAGGAACTTTCTCTGGCTACTCAACTCAGCCAATCTGGCTTTCATACGTGTTGTCCGGACAGTTCAACAGCGCAATTGACGTCATTTCAATTAATAGCCAACTCGTTGACCTCACTCAATTCGCCCTCAGCACCGAACTCATCAGCCTCAGCAAGAAGGCAGGAGCGATCATTTTCACTGGCGCATTCGATAACCTGCAATATTTGCAAGCCGCGACCCTTGGCACTCAAAGCACTTATGCCAACTTCTATTCCAACTCACGCACCTACTTGCAGCTTATCGGCAGCAGCTTCGATTTCTCTTCCTTCACTAGCACCAACTGCGGACTTCAAATCATTCCTGTTCAAGGTTTCTCAGCCTTGGGCGGACTCACGGCCACTGGCGTTCTCAAAACAACGATTTCTCTCTTGAAAACCACCCAATCTGTCGCCACAAGATTTACTCTGTTCCTTATCGGCCAAGTCTCTAATGTGCCATTTATTGTAACCGCGAATGGAGTTAACGTCCTCAACACAGTATTAACAGGCACAAACACCTACAGATACATCGAACTTCAATTCAACGCCGCTGGCGGAACAGAAATCCCATTGGTTTTCAGCTTTGGCACAAGTTCGCTTGATGCTTCCGCCCTTGGATTCAAATGGGCTATCGGTGAGTACGCTGTCTCTTTGAGCAATACTCCTGTTGGAACGCTCTACAACTGTGTTAACGGAGGATTCACCACTGTCTCTAGCAGTTATTTCACCCAGCTCCTTACAACCTACTTCCAAGGACAGTTCCCAGGCGCGATTGAGCAACCATCTTGGCTTTCGTACGTTCTGAATGGACAATTCTCAAGTTTGATTGATATCATCGCAGTGAACGGAGCTTTAACCTCATTCCCAAGCACCAGCGTCGGGCTTCTGAGTCTCCAGGCTTCTGGCAGTCTCGCAAAGTTCTTCGCGTCAACTTCCACCTTCCTCTATCTTACCGGCTCTAACTTCGACTTGAACCTGTGGTCTGCTAGCTGCGCCAAACAAATGTCAATCATCAAAATCAGCGAGATCTCGGTTTTGGGTACTTTCGGCGGTTCTGACACCTTATTCACTGTGCTGACACCTCTCGCTCAAACCCAATCAGTCGCTCTTCGTTTCATGTTGTTCATGATGGGAGACTGGCAGAACGTCAATTTCAATGTCGCTGCAAACAACGTGCAAGTCTTGCAAGTTGTGCTCTCTGGACAAGACCAATACCGACACATTGAACTTCAATTCCCATACACTTACAGCGCTAGTTCCAGCCAGGTTATTCTCTCTTTCAGTGCTGTAAGTCAACAATCTGGGGCCTCATTCCAATGGGCAATCGGCCAAGTCGCTGTCTCGCACTGCAACTCGCCAGTTGGATACATCTCCAACTATTTGACTGGCAGCACCGTGACGCTCTTGAACAGCTACTACACAACCCTCTTGAACGTTTTCTTGTCGGGACAGTTCACGGGATACACTCAACAACCTATTTGGCTCAACTACGTCCGCAGTGGGTCTTTCACCAGCTCCATTGATATCATCGCTGTTAAAGGCACTCTTTTGGACCTTAACACGGTTAGTGTCAGCTCTGCGAGCGCTCTTGCTTCCTTCATTAAGTTCGCGCCAACAGCAGAGATCAAGTACACCAACGCGCAGAGCAGTCTTACTCTCTTCCAAACTTCTATCAGCAGTTATCTCACAAATTTCTTGTCTTCCAGCAAGACCATCCTTCAACTCGTCGGCTCGAACCTCGACTTCAGCCTGTTCTCCTGCACCAATGAGTTCGGTCTCGTCTACCCAATGAACTCGATCCCTGCTATCGGATACTTCTCTCCCACCAGCGTGGTAACTCAAACATTAATCCCTATCACAGGAACGAAAACCGTTGCGATGAGATTCAGTCTCTTCACCTCAGGACAAATGGGTACTGCTCCGCTTACTATCCTCGCTAATGGAGTAAGCGTCTTCTCGGCTATCCTCAGCGCTTCAAGCTCGCTGCTTAATATTGAAGTTCAGTTCCCGTACACCGTCAACGAATGCCAGCCTGGTATCGTACTTTCAGTCAGCTTTAACCAAGTGCCAACCGTCGTTGCTACGAAAGCCGTCTCACTTTCATCATTCCAATGGGCAATCGGTCAAGTCGCCATTCATTATAGCAACACGCCTCTTGGATACGTCTTTAACCCGGTTAACAATGGCAACAGTGCGATCATGAACAGCTATTTCACTCCGCTACTCCAGAACCTTTATGCTGGTAGCTTCCCAGACTACAAAGAGCAGCCAATCTGGCTTAACCAAGTTCTCTTCGGGCAATACTCCAGTGAGACCGATTTCATTGGAGTTGGAGGCAATCTGCTGAATCTGGCTGGCACTGCTTTCAGTCTGGCTAAAGCTAATGCCTTTACGGCTCATTTCCTCACGACCACCGAGACTATTCTCGAGCTCGTCGGCACGAACTTCAATCTGGACGCTTTCTCATGCACTAATGGGCAGATCGCTCTCACCTACATTAACGAAATTCCAGTGCTTGGTAAATTCGCTGCTAACTCAGTGCTTTCAACGAGCCTTTACCCACTCGCTGCTACCAAAGCAGTCGCGTTGAGATTCCAACTTTTCCTTGTCGGACAGGTCACAAACGTTCCATTCAACATCCTTGCCAACGGAGCCAACGTTTTCACCGTCATGCTGACCGCGAACAACGAATACCGCTTCATTGAAGTTCAATTCCCTTATAAATACATCCAGAACGCAGCGTCCGTAGGACTGACCTTCTCCTTTAACACCGCCTCGTTGCAGTCTTCTGCCACTTCGTTCCAATGGGCAGTCAGCCAAATGGCGTTCTCTTACAGCAATGCTCCAGTTGGATACATCTATAGCAGCGCCACCGGAGGCAACGTACAACTCGTTAACAGTTACTTCACACAACTCCTGGGCACTTATTTGCAAGGCAGCTTCCCTGGGTACTCCTCGCAACCACTCTGGCTCAACTACGTCCTCAACGGCCAATTCGACAGCAAGATCGATATCATCTCCATCAACTCAGTGTTGGTTAAATTCCCTGTCGTCGCTAACGTCCCTGCTTCTCCTTCAATGATAACTCTCACTGCATCTTTCGAAAGTCTCCAGCTGCTTCAGAGCACAAGTCTCATTTCCACTTTCCTCGCTCAGACCAGCACGGTCTTGTATCTGATTGGCACCGATTTCGACTACACTCAGTTCTCTTGCAGTACTGGCGCCAAGCTTGGGTTGACCTACGTCAGCGGCTTACAGATCCTGGGTACGCTCTCGCAAGCAGACATTCTTTCGACCACTTTTACTGCGCTTTCCTCAACCCAGGCCGTAGCATTGAGATTCACGTTGTTCTTCATCGGTGCACCTGCATACGCTCCTTTCAATATCCAAGCAAACGGAGTTACTGTCCTCACGACGGTCCTGACGGGCAGCTCCTCGTACCAGAACATTGAAGTCCAATTCCCTTGTGCAGCGTCCGAGAAAATCATGCTTTCGTTCAATTTTGGCACCACAAAGGCAACCTTCCAATGGGGTATTGGTCAAGTCGCTGTTCACTACAGCAACGCTCCAGTTGGTTTCATCTTGAATAGCGCTACCGGTGGCTACACCGCAGTCTCGAGCAGCTACTTCACCCAAGTGCTTGGAGTCTATTACGGTGGATCGTTCCCTGGCTACACCATCCAGCCAACCTGGCTTGCGGTTGTTAAGAACGCTCAATTCTCCAGCCAGTTTGACATTATTTCCATCAATGGCAATTTAGTCAATTTCGCTAACTTGGGCCTTGCAAGTCCTCAAAACTCCCTTGTTCAAACAAACTTCTTCGCAAAGACTCTCTCAGTCCTTGAGCTTGTTGGAAGCAACTTTGCTTTCAACAACTTCGCACTTACGAGCGGCAGCGGTGCTTTGACAACGACCAAAATCAACTCGATTGTCGTGCTCGGTCAATTCTCTGCTTCTAACGTCATCAGCTACACTTTGAGCCCGATCTCCAGCACCAAGGCCGTGGCAGTCAGATTCATGCTTTTCGTGACTGGCACAGCGGACAACGCGCAGTTCCTCATCCAATCCAATGGACGCCAAGTCTTTTCTGGATACCTCAGCGGAACTAACTTCTTCAGAAACATCGAAATTCAATTCCCATGCACCTACAGCCAATCTCAAGCCCAATTACCTCTTTCGTTCAGTTTTGTTGGAGTTGACCAGTCATCAACCTCATTCCAATGGGCTGTGAGCCAGCTCGCTGTTGCGTACAGCAATGCTCCAGTGGGTTATATCTACAGCAGTCTGACCGGAGGAAACGTACCTTTGGTGAACAGCTATTTCAACCAACTCTTGTCCGTCTTCTATAGCTCTTCGTTCCCTGGCTACGCCGCTGAGCAGCAGCCTCTTTGGGTGCCTTACGTCTTGGCTGGTCAATTCAACAGCGCTTTCGACATGATCGCTATCAACGGCTTCAACCTGAACTTAGCGCAGATTAAGACACCGTACTACCTCAGCTTCCCGACCGCCTTCCAGACCTCCACTGGTGTTGTTTCTCTTACAAGCGAGTTCTCCACAGTGGAAATCATCCAAGCCAACAAATACCTCCAAGGCTTCAACAAGCAGACCCTCACCGTGCTCGAACTCGTAGGCTCGACCTTCAGCTACTCAAACTTCAAGAGCTCTAGCACAATTAACTTAGTCTTTGTGAATAACGTCGCAAGCATCGGCTATTTCACGCCTACCAGCACCTGCTCCTACGATCTAGTGCCTCTCACTTCAACCCAAGCAGGTATCGTTCGGTTCACGCTATACCTCACCGGAACTCTCACAAACGTTCCTTTCCTTGTCTCCGTCGGCGGAACGAACGTCCTCACCGTGTCTCTCACCGGCACTAACATCTACCGCAATATCGAAGTCCAATTCCCTCTCACTTACAGCAAAGGCTCAACTCAGGGACCTCTGGTCTTCAGCTTCGGCAGCGAAGCCTCGAGCCTCTCGTTCACGTGGGCTATCAGCCAATTCGCAGTTCATTACAGCAACGCTCCAGTTGGCTCGGTCTTCAATAGCATTACTGGCGGATACACTCCAGTCGCTAGCAGCTACTTCTCGAACATCCTCCAACTCTATTACTCTGGCTCCTTCCCAGGATATTCGACACAGCCTAACTGGTTATCAAGCGTACTTTCCGGTGAATTCACGAACGAATTCGATATCATCGCAGTTCAAGGAACCGTCCTTAATCTCGGAAGCCCTAACATTCGAACGACCTACCTATCAACTGCTATGTACACCGCTCAGTTCTTATCTCAAACAAAGACCGTTCTAGAGCTCGTCGGTCCTAAGTTCGGATATTCCAACTTCGCTTGCGAAGGCGTGACCTTAGGTACGACTTCAGTTGGCTCGATTATAACGTTAGGCTCGTTCAAATCCACTAGCGTCCTGACGTACACTCTCGTTCCATTGACTTACACGCAAGCTGGTGTCGTCAGATTCACGCTTTTCGTTCAAGGAACAGTTTCTAACTTGCCGTTCACAGTCACCTTGGGCGGCGTGAACGTCCTGAACACTGTATTAGCTGGAACGAACTTCTTCCGTAACATCGAAATCCAATTCCCGCTTGCTTATTCACAATCGCAATCGAGCTTCGCGCTGAACTTCCAGTTCCAAAGCGCTGAAGGAGTGACTCTCTCCTCGTTGCCATTCACATGGTCGATTGGTCAATTTGCCGTCGCTTACAGTAACACCCCAGTCGGTTTCATTCTGAGCCGCTTGACTGGAGGAAATATCGCGCTGTCTAACAGCTTCTTCACGGTTGCGCTTCAGACCTACTACGCGGGTTCATTCCCAGGATACACCACCGAACAGCAACCACTCTGGCTTTCGTATGTGCTTAACGGTCAATTCAACAACGAACTTGACATTATTGCAGTGAAAGGCGTTGTTCTCAACCTGATCACAGAAGTGAGCATCCCTACGCGCTCCTCCGCCCTTGCTCTGAACACCGCATTCACTACCCTCTCGACCATTCAAGCGAACAGCTTCTTCTCTACATTCCAGTCACAGACAGCAATGTCTGTTGAGCTCGTTGGTGTTAACTTCGCTTTGTCTGGTTTCAAGAGCGAGACTCCATTCGGAATCGTCTATTTCAACTCAATCCCGATCCTCGGATACCTCACTTCCACAAGTACTCTGAGCTACTCGTTGGCTCCGACTGAACTCACGCAAACTGGTATCATCAGATTCCAGTTCTACGGCAAAGGCACCTACACGAATGTTCCTTTCATTGTCTCGGCGAACAACGTGAAGATCTTCTCCGTGCTCCTCTCTGGCACCGATTTCTACAAGAACATCGAAATCCAGTTCCCTCTCACCTACATTCAAGGCCAATCACAGATCCCACTCATGTTCAGCTTCGATACCTCTTCTCTCTTGGCATCTGACACGAAGTTCCAATGGGGTATCGGCCAATTCGCTGTCGCTTATAGCAGCGCGCCAGTTGGCTTCTTCCTCAACAGCGTCTCAGGTGGATATGCCCCAATTGTCAGCAGCTACTTCACGTCAGTGCTTCCAGTCTTCTATAGTTCTTCGTTCCCAAGCTGCGGTCTCGCTCAGCAACCTATCTGGCTTGACTACGTCCTTAACGGTCAATTCACCAACTCCCTTGACCTCATCTCGGTCAACGGTGCTATTCTCAACTTCGACCACAGCAGCCAAGGCAGCCAGATCCAAGTGCTCCAAGCCTCAAACTATGCTTCAGTCTTTGCTGCTCAAACTCGTACTGTGCTCGAATTAGTTGGCGACAACTTCTCATTCTCGAAGTTCTCTCTGTCCATTGGTACTCTCGGCACCACAACCATCGGCTCGATGCTTGTCCTTGGCCAAATCCCTGCAACAAGCGTGCTTTCATACCCACTCTCTCCGCTCTCATACACGAAATCAGCTGCGTTGAGATTCATGCTCTTCGTAAGCGGGTCCTGCCAGAACGCGCCATTCGTTGTGTCGGTTAACGGCGTCAACGTTCTTCGCGTTGGACTTTCCGGCAGCAATTTCTTCCATAGCGTCGAAGTGCAATTCCCTCTGTCCCTGAGCTACAACCTCGGCAGTGAGATTGCTCTTGCTTGCAGCTTTGATACAACCAACATGCAAGGCTCGAACGCGCCTTCATTCCAATGGGCTATCAGTCAGTTCGCGCTCACCTACAGCAATGCGCCTCTCGGCTTCATTTTCAACAGCCACAACGGAGGATACAGCCCAATAAGCAGCAGCTTCTTCACACCTCTCTTAGGTATCTTCTACAGCAATGCCTTCCCAGGTTATACCACAGCCCAGCAGCCAATCTGGAGAACATACGTTCTGAACGGCCAATTCCAAAACGGAATCGATATTATCGCTCTCAATAACGTCGTTCTTAACTTTGGCACTGCTTCGACTGTCCTCAACAACGACTTCTCTGGTTTGAAGATATTCCAGGCGAATAACTATGCTCAGACCTTCACCTCGCAAACCAAGACGTTCCTTTTGCTTGTCGGCGACAACTTCGATACTTCTGCTTTCACATGCACCACACCCTTCCAACTTCTTCATATTAACTCCGTCGCAGCTATCGGTTACTTCTCGCCTTCAAGTGTCCTTTCGACGAAATTCACCGCTTTGAGCAGCACCCAATCCGTCGCACTCAGATTTACGCTATTCTTGCTCGGAGATGAGGTCAATGCTCCTTTGATCATCACCGCCAACGGCGTTAATGTGTTCAAGAGTGTTATTAGAACCACTGGCTACTACCAGAACGTCGAATGCGCGTTCCCATACAGCTACAGCTCAAGCCAACCTGGAATCGAGCTCGGTATCACATTCGAAACTCAATCTGACTCATTCCAATGGGCATTCAGTCAAGTCGCCGTCTCGTTGAGCAACGCGCCAGTTGGCTTTATCTTTAACAGCGCAACAGGAGGCCACACCCAAGTAGTGAATAGCTATTTCACTGTTTTACTTCAAAATCACCTTGGTGGTACCTTCCCTGGCTACACTGCTGCCCAGCAACCTATCTGGCTCACCTACGTCCTCAATGGCCAATTCAACAACGCTGTGGACGTGATCGTTGTCAATAACAACCTCCTCAACTTCGCCTCCGCTTCACCATACGGCGTGAGAAACTCTTTAATCAAAGCCAGCTTCTTCACTCAAACAGTCACGAACCTCGAGCTTGTTGGAACTAACTTTGGATATTCAAGCTTCAAGATCAGCTCCGGCAGCATTGGAACCGTTAACATCGGTGGAATCCCATGCATCGGTCAATTTGCTCCGACCGCCACGCTTTCCTACACTCTTGTACCAAAGGTCTCCACTCAATCTGCTCACCTCAGATTCATTCTGTTCATTTCTGGCACAGCTACTAACGTTCCATTCACATTAACCGCAAATAACGTTCAAATCCTCAGCACTTCGTTCAGCGGCACTGATTTCTACAAGAACATCGAGGTGCAATTCCCTTGCACTTTGAATGCTGGTCAGGCTAACAATATCCTCGCCTTTAGCTTCGGTAACGCTGGCTCGTCAAAGTCATTCCAATGGGCAGTGAGTCAACTCGCGGTTTCGTACAGCAATGCTCCAGCAGGATTTATCTTCAACCCTCTTACTCTCGGATACAGCCCAATTCGTCACAGCTATTTCTCCTCTGCTCTCGGTATCTTCTATGGGTCATCTTTCCCTGGCTACGAAACAACTCAGCAGCCTATCTGGTTATCTTACGTCCTTAACGAGCAATTCAATAATGAGTTCGACATCATCGTCTCCAATGGAAACCTTTTGAACTTCTCGCCGTACGCCGTCGCTCTCAAGAGCTCTATTGCTACTCCTTTGACCCTATCCTTCTCAGCTCTGAAGATCATGCAGACGAACAGTTTCGCTGCAAGCATCCTTCCCCAGCTCATCACTGTTCTAGAGCTCGTCGGTGTTAACTTCGCCACAAACGCCTTTACTTATAACACTGGTAACTTTGGTCTTGAGTACATCGATGGCACTCCAGTCCTGGGTCAGTTCTTGCCTTCAACCATCGTTAACTATGGACTCGCTCCTCTCGAATCAACCAAGTCAATCGTCGTGAGATTCAACCTCCACACCATCGGAACTCTCAACACTATTCCTTTCACCCTCTTGTTCAATGGTGTGAACGTCCTCCAGACGGAAATCACGAGCATGGATTCTCTTCACTACGTTGAAGCGCACTTCCCATACACCGCATCTAACGCCAACAAATTCAACCTCGCCTTCAACTTCGCTCAGGTGTCTCAAAGCATCACCTCCTTCAAATGGGCCATCAGCAACTTGGCCGTTACCTACAGCAGTGCACCTGCTGGCTACATCTACAACTCAGTAACTGGCGAAAACAACGCGATTACTACCAGCTTCCACACAGTCCTCCTGAGAACCTACTACAACGGAGCATACCCAGGTTACACGGCTCAACCTACCTGGCTCTCACACGTTCTCAATGGACAGTTCGTAAACTCAGTCGATATAATCGCCATTGGCGGCAACACCTTCGATTTCGGCCGCTTAACTCCAACTTCCGTCGGACTTCTCGAGCTTCACAGTATCCCACAAACCTCTAGCTCTCTGCTCAACTTCGTTCCATTCAAACAGAACATGGACAACCGCGTTCAATTCGGCGGCGTTACTCAAAGCACTGCCGGTCTCTTCGACTTCGGCACTATGTCTCTGGATCTTGTAGGATCTCCTCTATCCAACCTCAATCAATGGACCGTAAGCAGCGGCAACATTAACACTATCTTCTTGAACGGCGTCTCTGCCCTCGGATACTTCAGCCCTGGTGTCGTCCTCACTAGACAGTACCTGAACCTCGGCTCATACAACAGTTTAGGAACAATATTCCAACTTTTCGTTGCTTCTCCAACCGGATTTAACTTCAGAGTCCAGGCCAGCGGTGTCACCATCCTGCAACTCAATTTAGAAGCTGGTACTTACTCACGACTAATCGAAGCTCATTTCGAAATCGCTAAACCGAACGTCGTTCTCACATTCGCGGCGACTCTGCCTAGCAGCGTTGCTCTCGAAAACAGCGGAGGATGGGCAATCGGAAGCGTCGGTTTCCTCAACAATCCTTGCAGCATCAGACACTTCTACAACCACAACGTAAACAAGTGCCAATACGCAGGAACTTCCGTTTTCCGCGCGCATTCATACGTCAACTACCAGCAAGGATTCTCGCAGCTCACCGCCCAGCCTTCTTGGGTCCTTGCTTTCTATTCAAACAACATCGGTACCGAAAACCAATTGTACTTCATCAACAACGCTAAAGTGTCCTACCTGATTGGTTCGGAAACCTCTCTTGTTACTCCTCAATCGATCCATCAGCTCCAGTACACTCTCCTTGGTGGCAACCATCTCTTCTTCGACCTCGTCGGCAGCAACTTCGACCTCTCTCCATGGTCTTCGAGTGCAGGAGCTTGCACGACTAGTACCGTTGCTGGCACGAAGGTTCTGGGAGTGTTTGACGTTAGCACAGTGCTAAAACGAACATTTGCCACTACTGCTGATCACGCCACGATTGTCCTTCGATTCAGACTACACGGCGTCGGCGATTGGAAAGATCACGGCTTCTATGTCACTCTCAACGGGCTGCAGATCTTCACTCGCAAGCTGACTCTCACCGATGATTTCAGAGATATAGAATTGCAGTTCACTCACACGGGAACGTCTATGCAGCTCGGTTTCGGAGTCAACACCTACGATAGCACTCCTGCTGCAGGCGTTGGTTTCGCGATTAGCAACCTCATGCTTCATTTAAACCCATGCGCTATCAAGAACACCTACAACGTCCTCTTCAACACTTGCATGAAATCTGGCGACACTGCAGTCTACTCTTTATACACTAGCGATTACTACGGCCAATTCTACAAGAACGCTGGATTGAACCTCGCTTATCTCTCGAAATTCCAAGGTCTCTTCGGATTGAAGGACGACGGCCGAGAAGTCTATGACTCTTGGACAGGAGAAACTCCAGCCCTTCCTACCCCTATTGCCAACACAGGACAAGTCCTTGTTGAACTCTCAGGTTCCAACTTCGCTTATAAGGACTGGCAGGTTAGAGGTACTCGCCAGAGACCATACACCAGCGAATTGTATGGAAGTACGCTCTTTGGACCATACGAATCCGTCACGGTTATCAGAAGACTGTTTACTGGGCTCACCGCTCATACTAGCGTCACATGCCGTCTCAGACTCTACCTTGTCGGCTCTTGGATCGATCAGAACACTGTGTTCCAAGTCGGCGGCACGACAGTCTTCCAATACGTCCTTGGCGTCTCTGACACTTATGAAGATATCGAATTCACGTTCGATCACAGTCTCGACACACTTGATCTCACTATCCTTTCAAACCCAAGCACTTCAGCTGGAGCGAGACAAGGAATTCAATTCGGTATTAGCGATTTCGCTCTCTACGCGAACCCATGCGCTCAAAGAAACTACTTCGATATCGGACTCGGTTCATGCGCTAAAACATCTGGCTATTCAACTTTCTATAACATTGTCCAGTCCAACCTTAAAGGCGCTTTCCCTACTGTTGCTACAAGACCAATATGGACAAATGTCCTGACTCCTTCTACTGGTATCAGCGACCAGGCTCATGAAGTTTATGGGTTCCTGAGAGGATCTCAACTCGAAGTTATCTTCGGAACCCTCGGAAAGCCGAAGTTCGTTGACCTTGACCTTATCACCAGACTCAAGGACCAAATCAGCTCAACGAACGTCAATAATGATGGTAGCACTCAGGCACTTTCCTACCTCTCAGGCAGATCGAGCACCAACATCATTGGTGACTATTCCAATGGAACTATTACTTCATACGGCACTGAATTCGATAACTTGTTCGGTAGCAGCTTCAAGCAGAGCCAAGTTTCACAATTCCAGTTCGCTTTCGGTATTCTCAATGGCTGGGCTTGCGTCGGTATGATCGAAACGGATGACATCAGATCTCTCGACCTGAATGCCGAAATCCGAGACAATAGTCTCGTCGTTTGCTCTGATATGTTAACTCAAGCGAACACGAAGTTCCAGGTGAATATCGACACTGCCAGCAAGACTATCACCTTCCAGGATCAGTTCTACAAGGACCAGTCTAAGCAGCTT
>ENA-UOTX01000917-UOTX01000917.1-compost-metagenome-genome-assembly--contig:-NODE-917-length-26799-cov-23.163311_pt1 | contig 26799 bp, 15 predicted proteins | sample MGYA00238143_ERZ746982 | MGnify/ENA primary metagenome ERZ746982 (study PRJEB28758, sample SAMN06268862) | compost metagenome | isolation source: single cell | place: USA: California, Emeryville, Joint... | reverse complement strand
TTTATCGATTGAACAGTGAGAATCTGAAGAGTATCACAAAATGCGACTAGAGACAAAAATTTTCTCCATAAAAACTCAGACATTTATAAACATCCTCAGAATTATTATTAAATTCAGATACATATGTTTGTTTGTAAGTTTGCAATCGGTTTAGGAGTTTGTTTTACAGTTATACTCACATTGTTGCAAATCATATTTCTCTATCTGAAAATTGGTACCAATTTACACGTATTACGATGAAATTTAGTGTCTCTCGAAATATAAATCGGACTATAATTTTTCTGGTTGTCAAGCATTCTAGTATTAATCCTTCCATTTAAAGTACATTCACGAATGAAGATTATTCTTGATTATTGTTGATATTTGAAACACTGGAAAGTATTTGCGATTCAACCCTCAGGACTTTTAATCGCAGATCCATTGAAATATTAAATTTATCTCTCAGCTAAATAAATATTTCCTCCGAATACGGAACCGCTGTTTTCGAAAGATTGGTCAAGGTTATGCCGTCCAAGCGACAGGGTATCACTAAGATGTATCTGCAAAATCAACGTTGCGAGACAATTTTATCAAAAGCAGCAAAATCGTCTCAGTTTTTGGTGCTCACCTCAAGTATTCGTGTTATGTATAGAAATCTCTCTGGAAGGTCAAACTTAACTTTCTTATTGATAGAAATATTATTAGATCTTAACATAATCTCAACCTTTGGAAACAGTGATCTTTGATTCTAGCTCGATGACACTGACAAACCACAGCAAACCCACCACTCAAATCACTTGAGGAATTTTTTTCAGCTAAACTTGATTACAAATTTCCAATGAAGGGATTATATCCTCCGCGACAGGTTTTTCCATATATTTAATTTTTATGTCAATAAAATAAATCTAATTTAAAATCAATTATTTTATTGAGTTCGCATATGTCATTTATAGTTAGATTCATCTGCTGCGGTGCGACGAAAAATGTGAAGGAAGAAGACGAGAAACCTGAAGATAACACAGGGTACAATAGCCCTCGATTTGGCCACCAGAATTCTAACGACATCTCTCCTCCCTCCAAATCCCAAGATCAGACTAAAAACGTATCTGAATTTACAACTTTCAACAACGTGGTTCCTCAATCCGAGAATGGTGAAACCCAACAAGAGCAGCAGCCTCGCAGAAAAACTTCGGAGTCGCGGATAGCTGCGTTAGCCAGAGAAAAGAACTTAACTCTCAACACTGCAAGAGGAGAATCTAAGGCGAAAGCGAACAGTGAACTTATTCACCAAGTGCACAACATCTCTGTAATGTCAATTGCTGCCGCTGGGGAGGAAAACAATGAAGGAGGAAACGAGACAGGAACCTTCCACCATAAGTCTGAAGAGGATCCGAGTATAGTGTTGAATAAGATGAAATCAGATCCTTCAATAAATAATTCAACAGAAAAACCGAAGGCAGTGTTGAAGGGAGGTATGGCAATGAGGAAGTTGGATAGAAATCGTGAATCAGTCAGTCCTGGACTTTCGACGGAAAATATATTCCAGGATAAAAAATTAAGCAAGAAACAAACAGGAAAGCGTGAAGTATTGAACTCAACGCCGATTATGAAATCGTCAACTGTTTCTTCAATAAAGCAAGTTTGAGTTTCTCACTTCAAATTTTTATATTTTTTACAAAACATTTAAGTAATAAAAGTATGTATCATAAACTTGCTTGCTATTTCTTCAGTAGGTTTCATAGAGGTTTTCCTCTATCACTAGGCATATCAAAATTTGTGTATCATTTATTTAGTATATATCAATTACTAAAGTCATTAGTTGCTTTCACTTTTTGTTTTTTTGAGTTTGGGTGAGCTATTCAAGGCATAATAAAGTCAAAGCTTCAATTCAATTGCATAAAGCTTTTTTTTTAACATTTGAGAATGACAAGCAGGCGATGTGATGAGATTCTCGAGTAGCAAATCTCTATTACTGCACACATGAGTCATTACAATGGTAGTTTCATTTGCTCTTGCTGCAATAACTTTTAAAGCCGAAGCACCTCAATACCATGCAAAATATTCTTTTTTATGAAATTATAAGGCCGGCTTTTCGACCATCAGCCAATTTTTCAACTTTGTAATATACTAGAAACCCAATTTTTATGAGCATTTTTTCCAATGAAAGAAGTGAGCCTCAAGACTTTAGTGAATACCAGGAAGCCAAGAGTGACTTTGCATCATTTGTTCTATTTTAAACGCCACGTTTTCTGTCAGAAAAATATTCCGCAAATTATTTGAGTTTTTCTCCATTGGTAATATTAATTTGACAGTTAGTAGTATTTATCTTTGTTCAAATTTATCTGCAAGAGATCAAATGGCAGCTCAGTACGACAAAGATGACTACATTTCAGTGATGGATATCCCCGCAACCCAGGGGTCGCGGAACACCACTATCATGGATCCATTTTTCCCAATTAATTCCCAGAATATGATTCATGAAGAACTGGAAGAAATGATTCGAACCTCAGATTGGGGGAGAAAAGAGGAGGAAAAGCAAGTCAAAGCAGACCAAAAAGTGCAGCTTATAAAAACCAAACTGAAAGCCAAGATGCTAGACGAAAAACTTATCCTGGAAGCGAAAAATGCGACGACAAACCTATTTGCAGCTTGTGAGCGAGAACGGCTATTGACTAGGACCTGGGCGCATTTTCGTATTGACAACTTCTATATTTCTTGCGAGTCTATTGGCCGCCCTGAGCTGGCTGCGGTGCCTTTTGCAATCGGCGATTTTAAAATGCTGAGCTACTTAAATGAGGCTGCAAAGGCGAAGGGGCTTCGAGAAGGCATTCCGGGCGAAATAGCAAAAAGGTTCTTTCCTGAACTTGTTATCGTGGGCTATGATTTTACAAAATACAAGGAATGTGCTGAGAAGATAAGAGAAATTTTGAAGAGATATGACCCTGATATGGAGAGCCTCGGACTCGACGAGGCCTCGCTGGATTTAACGAATTATGTCAATGAGCAAGATATAAACAACCCTCCAGCTTTAATCGACCTGTGCTTCAGAATTCAGAAGGAAATCAGAAGCGAGACTGCTCTTAACGCTATCTTCGGGATTGCTCCAAATAAGCTACTCGCAAGGTTAGTCTCCGAAGAGAATACACTCGCAACGCAAGCAGCGAAATATATGCTTGAACCGAACATTGATTATATCACAGAGTTTATGAAGGCAGTTCCAATTAAAAAGCTTCCTGGCATTAGCACATCATGCAGAGAAACTCTTGCTGGGCTTGGCATACAATATTGCGGAGAAATTTTACAAAAACCTGTGGACATCTACCTTTCTTTTACGAGTAACACGTTTGAGTATCTACTCCGTTCTGCACTTGGGCTTTCTCGGTGCTATCATGAGTTATCGGCGGATAAGAAGATAATTACGGTTTCAAGAAGTTTTAAATTGTTGACCAAGCAGAACGAGATGGAAGAAAAAATAAAAGACATCGCTAAAGCGATGGCAGAAGACCTGAGAGCGTATCAAAAGATGGCTAAACAATTTACGTTGACAATGAAAACGCATACCGCGCAAACTAAGCAGAAAATCGAAAACATCGAAGGTTTTACAAATGACGTTGATGAAATTATTGTTGTTGGTATCAAGCTATTGAGAAGCCACTTCCCGCTTGAGCCGCTGAAGACGATGACGCTAAAAGCAGGGAGTTTAATCAATGAAGATGAGTATCAATCAGCCATGGAGAAGCAGACCCGCACGATATCGATGCGTAATCAAAAAAGCAAGCATAAGCTGCCAACAGATGAGTCCTCTCGAAGCAATAGAGAAAGAGCTGGAGATTCTAAATCCAATACAACTAAATTCCCTGAAGAGTCTAAAGAGGCACGTCTCGACACACTAAAAGTTCCAGGTGAAGATACTTCGAAAGGCAATGCTTCACCTTCAAATCCGAACTCGTTTGCGGAGCCGTTCCCACAAGTGTCAGTACGGTCTGCTTCAAATTTGAGTGCGGCAATAGGGTACGAAGACAAGCCTAGAGAGATGCCGTATATGAAAAGTCCACAGGAAACCACTGAGCCTTCGATACTTGAGGCGAAAAAGAGCCCGATGAAAGAAGAGATAACATCTCAAAATCCAAGCCAGGCTGGAAGTTTGGGCGATGGTCCAGAAATTTATTGTCCGATTTGTAATATGAGGTTCGAGTCGGCTTGGAATCAAACGCGAATCAATAATCATGTGGATATTTGCTTAGAAAATGGTGGAAACTCTAACTCCGCTTCTGAAATTTCGTATACGTCGAGAAGGGAGGTCCCTTCTGCTGGTGTTTTCAGGAGACCGAATGTGGTCTCTGGGCAGAATAGTAATACAAATCTTAATGTTTCGAATCGGTCTGAAGCAGCAAGTTCGAAGCAATCGGAAACTCGCTCAATACCGTTGGGTAAGAAAATCGATCCTAAAGGAGAGAAACAAAAAGGAAAGAGGATGAAGAAAAACGATGATACGAAGAATAATATGAAACTTGATATGTTTTTGATGAAAAAATCGTGATCTTTTTATTTGACTTTTTGTATTTATTTTTCACCAATCTATACCGTTGTCCATATTAGATTTGTCGTATTTTCTGTTTCGGCTCTAATTAATAAAGCATCAGTGGGTTGAAACAAATTTGATCTTACAAATAGGGTTATGCAGATAGATACGAATCTGGAGCCGTTTGTGCAACTACAAACGGGCCAATAAATTACTACTTAATTAGAATAACATAGAGTCAATTTTTCCTTGGATTTCATTGAAAGCTGGCATTTTTGAAGGGTTCATTTTATTTAAGCAGAGCTAGAGATGTTTTTAGAATGAGACTTTATAAAACAATAATTAATTTATAGTTTCTAAAATCAAAATATTCAAAATAAACCAATTTAGAAAAAATTTTTCGGTAAATGAGAATTACTTGCTGGACATAGATAAATTGAAAGGTAATCAAAACTGCCTGCATTTAACAAACAATAGGGCTAATGATAAGTAAAGGTAGATAATCGATAAAGTCTTTCATTTTGAATTTAATTATCTTACTGTAGAGTAATTTTCTAATAAACTAAGAATATGGAGATAAAATGCTGCTACCAATTAAATTCTCAAATAATTGCATTCTTCAAGGTAAGTAGCAATCAATGGGTAATCATAGACGCAAAAATAATTTCATCATGAGATTTTCTCATATTCGGTTGAAACACTTGGCCTTAGTGAATATCCTTGAGAACTTTGTGTTTAGGTTCAGAGGACTTAACAAATAAGTGCCACATACCGTAAATACTATTTCTCACTGTTTAAAGAAAGAGCTCGAATAGCTGTGAATCAGATAATTTTTTTCGAGGAGGAAAAAAACCCTATTTAATTGCAATTGCAATGAGTTTGGAACATAATAAGAAATAAACATCAAATCGGTGTACCGAACATAAGAGAGAACAAATCGAACATACTTGAAGCTGACAGCTTTTTCATGAACCCCATTTTATAATGCCATGCTTTTATACAGCTCAATAACTTTTCGAAAATGTTGGTTTAATATTGCACACTCATCTCGTATACGGGAACAAATTCTCCTAATTTTCATCATTGAACTTGATCTTCGATATCATTCCCTATTCACGAACAACTAAGATAAGGAAATTTCGTCAATTCCAGGAAAGATCGACTTTAGCTAAGATACCTTGTCAGACTCCTGGTTTTCATGATTAAATTGCCAGAAATGCAGCGAGAGCGGATTCACTTCAAAGTTTACAAGAAAAGAGAAACGGCCATCAATCTAATGGCTCGAAGTTTTTTGAAACGTTTGTGAAAGCAGGTTTTTTCTTGTCTGAGTGTCAAATTCAGCGAAAGACCCCCCACTCACCTCACAGGCATTTGAATTAACATCAAACACAGCTAAAAGGATCCCCAATGAAACCAAATACTGTTTGCCATGCTCAATAAAATTTCTTTTTGGTTATTAATTTATTGTTTACTGAGCCTTTCTCTAATTCGATAGGTATGTATTAACTTTTGCATTTGAATTAATTTTATCATTCTATCTCAGTTATACCTACCTACTACAAAAATGAAAACCACAAAGAGCAAATCCATCCAACATAATCGAAACGTTTTTCGCATCACAAAACAAGTCCCACTGCAGCTAAGCGTCGTCAACTCTCCATTCGTCATGAAAAAAGCTGTCGAACCCGTCCTACTCAGGAAAGACCACCGAGGCTCAATGCAACAGGAGCCTCTCAGTGAAAGCCAAAAAAACGCGGTCCAAGAATACCTTGATTATGTCCATTCTCTCGATAAATTGACTGCTAAGGGCAAGTCTCAGACACCCGAGATCTACGAAACACCCAGTAAAATATTAATATAGGCAATTTCTCATTTTTCGCTCAGGCATCTCCAAAAATCATTTCAGTTTTGAATATATCATCGGAACTGGCGGATTCGGAAAAGTACGCGCTCTCTTCTCGTCTATTGTCTAAGGTGTTATTATCAACTTTAAGGTATGGAGAGTGGAGGTGAAGAGGACTAGGACTTATTATGCAATGAAAGAAATGTCAAAAGCCAAGTAATTTCTCAACTAGCGGTTCAGCTGTCTGACTTAACTCAGAATTATCACGAAACGAAGCGTAAACTCAGTATTGAACGAAAGAAAACTGTTAGCGCAATTAAAAAATTCGTATATAACAAAGTGAAGAGTCTTTTGTTCCTAATAATGGATCATAGATTCCTGGTGAATATGGTGTTCGCTTTCCAAGATAGAGATAACCTGTACCTTGTAATGGATTTGATGACTGGAGGAGATTTGAGATATCATATTGGTCGAATGCGACGGTTCACTGAAGAACAGACAAGTAAAACAACATTAAAATTACCCCGAGATCAAGTCTAACATGTATTGTAACCAACAGAATTCTTTGTTGCTTGTGTGCTGATCGGACTGGAATATTTGCATCTGAATGGAATACTGCATAGAGATATTAAACCGGAAAACCTAGTTCTGGATAATAGAGGATATGTGAGAATCACTGACTTGGGAATTGCGCGACAATGGAGACCAGAAAATGCAGAGGATACTTCAGGAACGCCTGGATATATGGGTAAGGTGTATTTGGTACTGCTGAAACTAAATTTTTTTTCTTTGAAAAATAAGCTCCGGAAGTCATGTGCCGACAGAATCACGGAGTGGCCGTGGATTACTTTGCTCTTGGAGTGATGGCATACGAATTTATGAACGGAAGAGTATGAAATAAGTTTCGAAAACTGTCTTAATTATGTCTGAATTGCTAGCGCCCATACTCCGGAAAAACGAGAAAGGAGATCAGAGATAATATTTTAGCAAAGCAGGTTCAGATTAAGCCGCAGGATATTCCTCCTGGTTGGTCCTTAGAAGCAGTTGATTTCGTTAACCGCGTATAAAAGAGACATGATTTACAATATATTTGACTCATATCCGCAGTTGATCCAAAGAAAGCCAGCGAATAGACTAGGATTCAACGGTCCAGGTGAGGTCAAAACGCATCCGTGGTTCAAAGGATTCAATTGGCAGAAGATGTACAGGAAAGAAATGGAATCTCCATTCATTCCATCAGTAACTATTGAGGACCATTTTCTAAGAAAAATTAACTCTGTTTTCTTCCTAAGCAAAAACAAGACAACTTTGATACAAGGCAGATCAACATGAACACTGTTGACGAAGCAACAGCCGAGCTTATCAGACAAAATGCGCTTCTTCTCCGCCGAAATTCCGTTCAAAGTCCATTATCTTACTTAAAGCATCATCTAACATTTTCTCTAGACCTTTTCCAAGGTTACTATTATGACTCTACCGCGAAAGAGACGAAAGAGACGGTGAAAAATGTAGGAACTTCGAAATCGAAGCAATCAACAAATAGCGGCTCTTCAATCGGCACTGTTCAAACTACCAACTACTCCAAGGATTCCGGATATTAATATTCAAGATTCCCTTTCTTCGTTAAAATTTTGCTCGAAGGAAAAGCTTTCAAGAACTCTTTTGAATTTTTTTGTTAAAAAATTGTATCTTTAGTCCAAATTTTTCTTGCTTAAGGAGTTTTGCTGAGCTCTTGATTGCTTCCTATACTACTCTCTGAATTAATGCAGATTTTACGAAATTAACGTCTTAGTCATTACTTTACTCACGGAACTCAAAATTTCGTTGAGAAATTTTCTATTTTAGTGTATCATAGGCAATACTTCTGCGTAAAAATGCTACATAGTTGATAATCGAATTATATGCAACTTAGCCGTGTTTAAAAATAAGAAAGCCGAGATGGTTGATCCAGAATAGAATCATTGTGTTTGTTTGATGAGTCACATATGAACCGAAGCTCTTTCCTGTTGTTTCATGAGAATTTGAGAGGTTACTATTATGAGAATAACGAAATGCTATTACCAACTATGACGTGCCAAGAGCCTTTATATTTTTCATCGAATCTTTCCTTGATATACTGAGCAAGGTCCTTGAAATAAAACTTTTTGTCTGATATCTTGGTCAGCTCTGAGAAAGATATTGAGAAACCAAGCAATTGCTAACTTTTTTACCAAAGGCTTCGCTGCCAATTTCAAATGCGAAATTTTTCATTTCAGTTGGCATATCTGTAAAGGTGACTTGGGGCTCACGATTTTCAAAACTTTGAATTTGACCGATGGGGATGTCTTTAATTCCTGAAGTTGCGCTAGCCTTCGCCTGCGATGTAGTCATCATCGAGCTTTTTTCTGGCGGAATGGAATCCATCTTTAAATTTGGAGTATCAAATGAAAAAAAATTAAATGTAATTGTATGAGAAATCGGTTTCAAATCCCGGTCCTGAGACAAATTAATTTCCAAATAGCAAGACTAAGTAGAGAGAGATAAATTTCATTTTACAAATACTGGGAAAATTCTTTTTCGTTCAATTTAGTTTCGTTTCAATGGGGAGAGAGAGAAACTTGATGTGAAATGGTCAACTTTTTAAAGTTAAAAATTGCATGAGCAGTTTGAAAATCATAAAATTATTTATTGAGAATGCTCTCCCAATGAAAAAGATCAGACATTGAAAAAGTGATTCTTAAAAATCAAATGAGCACTCAATGTTCAAATTGAAGAAACACAAATTTAGAAACGTCGAGACATTTCAAATATATAACTTGTGCCTGGGAATCTTTCTTGAAAAACTGGTTTTATAATGACGCGTTTTATTAAGTTCATTTTATCCTTTCATATGACTACTTTCATTCTACTCTTTATTCACCATCCGCATTCTCTCTTCTCGAACTAACATTCAACGGGAAAAAATTTTAAAGAGTGAGCTTTCTCCCTTAAAACCCAACTCAAGTATTTAGTTTAACAGGTAAACGAAGATAGCTTTTTTTTTTTGCTGGTTTCTTTCTCTGATTCGAAAAAATTTTTTTAACTCTTAAACACAACACCTATTACAAAGGAGTTAAGAGAATTTCAAGACGTTATCAAGAGCCAGAACCCCTCTCTTTTCTAGAAAATGTGCATTAATCTCTCAAAATAATTATATCTTCGAAATTTTCAGTCTCATTCAGTAATCAGTGAAAGCGATATCTATCGTTCGAAATCGATCATATTAAAAGGTATATTAATGAATCGTTTATATAATATCTGTGACTCATTCCAAACCAAATATTTTCCATGGAACAAAGCATCCAACCTCAAAAAGCCACTCAGATAACCTACAACTCCAAAATGTTAGTAGGTACGAAAACGCCAGGTATTTCCGACTTGAAAAAACTTACTACAAATTTTACAGAAAAATCAACCAGCGGCAAAGCTCATGATGATCAAGAGATTTTCTACGTGAATCATGCAATTACCAGAATGCAAAAGCCAAAAGAGGGATCCCTGTACTCTACTTTAATTTTCAACACGTTGAAATAATCATACTTATATGTAGTCCGACTGAAAGGATCTCCTTGGACAAAGTCATCGAGCCAGAGAAGCAAGGAATTCTTACCTGCCGCTTTGATGACAATTGCTCTCAAATCGCTCTTGGTACTACTCATTCTGCCTTCTTCCATCATAATTGATCCTTTCTAAGGCATGGTAAGCGGATTTGTCTCTGTTAACTCGGTTTTCACAGGTACCATCAATCCTAACGCATTAGCTGAGCTGAAAAACAACAGGAAAATTGATACGAATGTTCGAATGTTCAGAGCATTCATATGTCCCTGTTACATCAATAAGGTTCGTGAATAATGTTTCAGCAATCTTATCATGTCTTTGTATGAATTCAGATGGAAGCCCTACCTGCCTGGAATTACGATGGAAAGTAGTATTTTGACCACTGGTAGCGCAGACGGAACCATTTCTCATTGGAATGTCAACTCAGGTAATATTTTCTTCGAGTAAATAGACCTCACAGAACGGTAGGCAAGCTATTGAGCAGAATCGTTGAAGAGGACAACCAAGTTCTTGCTTTAGATTACAGCGAAGATGGAAGCATGCTCGCGACTGGCGGCTCTAATCACAAAGTTTTCTTTAATAAGACTCACATGTCATTTAAATTTTTAATTTAGATCAAGGTCTATGATGAAGCAACAAGTTCTGTGAGTTGTGAGCTCGGAGGATCGATTTATGGAGAACCTGCGCACTCCAATAGAGTATTTTCTGTCAAGTTTGCTGCAGGTGAACCACATATGCTGATAAGTGGAGGATGGGATAACAACATTCATATTTGGGACCTGCGTCAGGGGAAAAGCATACACTGTCTCTACGGAAACATGATTTCTGGAGACACGATCGATTATAGAAAGAAAGTCATCCTGGCCGGTTATTGCAGGTCAAAGTATCCCTTGGAGTTATGGGATCTAAGAGCGAAAAAATCCCTTCGACACATCACATGGGAATACGGTGACGAGAGCTTTGATGAAATGGATGTTTATTCAGCTCAATTTAGCAAAAAGAGCGACCAATATATCCTAGCATGTGGAAGTGGGTACAACGAAGCTAGACTATTCAGCAAGGAAGCAGATTGGATGGATTTCGCGAAAGTCACAGGTTTTTCTAAGGGGCTCTATACATCTGATTTTGCTTCCAGTGATCAACTATTCGCTGTTGCTGGATCGAATGGAAAGGCTCATTTGGTAAAATTGACAAACTAGATGTGTTTTGAGCTTCAGAACCAAATATTTATGTATACGAAGGTGACACCAAGAAGGTCAACCTCACCTCAGAATAATGTGTATCAGCAAGAAATGAAATTTCTAATGTTAGTTAATTCATGAACCAAGATGTTCGCTTTAGAAATATGTATTTTCGAGTAATCTTTTTATAGTGAACCATATTTAGTAAGTTTCTGTCATTATGCAATATGATATGAAGCACTTTAATTGAAGGCTGAATGAAAATGTATCATCCGAAAGAAATTCGTTAAACCAACTGTGCTATTAAGTGAGAGATGTCAATATAGAAATCTTCTTGTCAATTATTGTGAAATGAAATAAGTTTTATATCTCTATATCAAAACATTATACAATTGGATTTACTTCGAGTTTTTGTCTCATTCTTCTCGTCTTGCTTTGCCATCTCTTTTGGCTCGCTACCATTAGAATCCATTAATTCTTTTACAATTGCTAGAACAACTTCGTTCACTGCTTCACTAATTTTAGCGGATGCTTCGAAAAAACGCTATTCCAAGTCTTGTTTCCAGAATTGACGCTTCTTCGAAAAGAGCACTCCCGCTTTCCACAAGATCGATTTTATTACCAACAAGATAAAATTTGGAATTTGTGCCCCAGCACGCTTCCTTTGCCTTGTCCATCCAGAAGTTAATGCGTTCAAAACTCTTCTTGTTTGTTACACTTCAAAAAAAAGATGATCGCATGTGCACCACGAAAGTAAAGTCGAGTAAGACCTTCGAAACGTTCTTCCCAAAAATTCTAGCTAATTGAGCTATTTTCGATCGTATTATATTCCTCATGGAAAGATACCCAAAGAGTGGCTGGGTACTTTCCATCCCATCCGATCGCTTGGCTAATGAAAGTGCTTTTTCCAACCCCTGAATCTCCTATAACGCAAATCTTGAATCTTGTTTGCTCTTTTGTTGAAGACATCATATGTATGGATGTGAAAAAGTTTAGATATCGTAAAATAATATTTTTTTCAACAAATCAGTTTTCTGGCAATTCAAGCACAATTACTAAATACTTAACAGTATCAATAAAATTAGATAGAGAGGGATGTTTTCAGAAAATTTTCAGAAGCATAGCGCCTTCTAAACATTAGAATATGCGCATATTGATTCCTTACCAAAGAGAAATGCAGATGAGAGGCCTCTCTCTTTTTTTGGCGTATAATTTTGAAGGTCAAAATTTGATTTTCGACAATTTTATTCCTAAAGTTTCAAAAGTAAAAAGATTCAATCAGCCGAATGACACACTACGCACTGGTCCTTGCAAATTCGTTTCATTGCTAATGTGATATTTAAGAGTTTGCTTCGTTGGCATCACCTAAGCTATGTGAAGAATCTGATTTCATAGCCTCTAACATGAATTTTGTACTACTAGTCATAGAATACCTCGTGTGAATTTTTGAAAAACTCAAGTCAAAACTCTTGAATTTGTAGAAGGCTGCAGTCTATTTCGCTCCTTGCTAAGCGGTTTACACTCAACTTAATTACTCAGATTCATTCCAACTGCAATGTGCTGAGATTACTAAGAAAAGTTAACCCTTGCGAAACCGTGTCTTTTCATTGATCTTCTGATTTTGAACATCCACGATAATGAAATTGCTGATAACGGAACAGGGATATATTATACTAGTAATATAAATTCAGCTTACACTTTTTTCGGTGAGGAGATCAGCACGATAAATGATCTGTAATAATTCTAAATCTAAAACTCACCTCGTGTACCAACTGATAAACGATTTAACTTGTGCAGGTATGGTAAGTGAAAGTTTGTTTTAAAAATGATGTAATTGGCATGGCGTAAATGATAGTATTTCCTTTCAATAAAATTGCATGGAATCTATCTAATTCCCTGTAGCCCACTGCAGCAATTCATTCCACAGCTACCTTAATTTTATTTTATTTTTTTCGCAAAAACAAACATCTACTAAACCCAGAGATGAACAAGGGACGCTTTTGGAACACTCATTAAATCAGAGCCATACTTGGGAGTTACCATGTGAAAAGAATAGAAATTGAAAGAAATTCGCTGTTTACATCTATTTTCAAAGGAAAGAGAGAGAGGAATGAAAGAATTCCCTTTTGTCCGAATAAATCGCGCACTGTAGAGTGTAAAATTAAGAGAAGCGATATCTTGATTTCTCTTGATGCCATATCTACAACTTTTGCCAATTTCCGCATTGGCCGACCCAAACAGAAGTAATTCGTTTGATATAACCCAATCCTCATTCGGGTATTTTACGTTTCTGAACGCTGCAAAAATGGATCTTGGAAGCTTAGTACCAAGAATTTTACAGATCTGCAATAAAATTAATTTAGTGGAAACGTTAGCTCGATTGTTTTATTTTACATCCCTTAAATTGATCGAGAATTTCGAAATGCTATCCCGAATAAGATTTCGGAGATCGGAATCTTTATTTCTAAGAATGTTTTGGAATATTTATTTATTTGCATATTTTCACGGTCAAAATAAAATCTTTAGATTTATTTAACATCTGACAGGTCCAACCCACGATCTTTAAATCAAGGATCACTTCCAGTGAAGCTAAAACTTTTCCTCAAGGTCATGCGAAAAACATTCAATTTTCTCAGAGACTACCTCACGGCAGGACTCTTTCAAAGCTCCTGCTATTGAAACTTGAATTTGCTGTTTCGAGCGAATATGTTTCTGACAATCTAAAAAACGCATATTTGAAAAGTTCATTTTTGCATTCAGTTATTTGGGTTCCTTATTCTTCCAGAGTTTGTACTAATCCAAATTAAATTAAAGAAATTTTCCTAACCTTAATTATTACATTTAAGAGAGCAATAAGAAATGGCTCCAGCATGAGTCAGCGTTGCTCCATTAATTTTGAAAAAACAGGTTCCTTTCAATGTCTTCGGTATTCCGAACGAAGTCTTTAAATCCCATCGAGAAAAATGATTTATAATCTTATATATCTCGCTCAAACCAAACGCAACCCTTAAACCAGGAACACTTCCTCCAAACCATGAATAATATCGCTCACTCTACCTATTTTTTGCCACAACGCATGAACGCTGGCAGTATCTTAGAATCAACAAAGAATCTTACCACCAAGGGTTTCAATGAGCCTGAGTACGAGAGCCTTCTCAATGAGAACCTCGATTTTGCTGAGAGACTCCAGCAATTGGCCAACAGCGGCAAACTCAACACAAGCAAGATGTCAGTTAAAACGAAGTTTGAGAAGAAATCCACTGACATTCTCAAGAATTGGCTCCTCAAGAACATCGACCACCCTTACCCTTCTGACGAAGTCAAAGAAAAACTTTGCCAGATGACCGGTTTGAATAAGAAACAAGTCCAGAATTGGTTCATTAACACTAGAAAGAGATATGTACAACCTCTCAAGAAGAAGATTGATCATCAGAATGAAGCTCAAGGTATTAAATCTACCTTAAGTGACGACACAAAGAGTCCTAATCTTGACGGAGAAACCTCCACTGGCAGTGGCAGTCAAACCAAGCAAGAGGATAGCTCTAGTCAAAGCAAAGCCTCTCAAGAAATGAACTTACTTCAGCAAGTCAAGCTCCCTTTGGGAACTCCTAAAGTTACTGAAAGTACAGTTCCTTTGATGCCACTACAGAATTGGAGCGTTCCTTCTCTGAATATTCACCAAAGTCAAGCCTCCCTCCCTTATATTCCTCAAAATATGGGTGTTGTTAGCTCGAATACTTCGTTGAGCTCACCTCTCAGCACACCTCTTGCTTCTGAGCTCTTATATACGCAAGCTCTTTCTCAGCAAATGCCTTTAGCCGCCAATCCATATGCCCATTTCAAGAGCCAAAGCAATATTCAGCAAGGTTTGCTGCCATCTATGACAGGAAGATTCACTCCAAGTATTCATTCTGAAAGAAGTTTGTTGAGCACTCCTCAAAGTATGTATTTAAACATGCAAGCAATGCAAACACCACCAATAAGACTCCAAGAACCTGCACTTATGGATTCAGTAAACGCAACCCTTAAGCTTACGCTTCAAAATATGAGAGAAGAAAAGATGAGGCAGCTTAGCAATCTCGCTTACTTGAATGAAACAAACAGCAAGCTAATCAATATTCAAAGAAAGCAAAGCCTCGATGCTTATATGCATCCGCTGATGAAGAAAGTTCATCTAGCTTAAATGTTTTTAGGCTTTTTTTTTTAATCTATCGAAAATTAGAGTTAATTTTACCTTGTACGGGGAATTTTCTATTGTAAATAACCACTCGTCTCACTTGTATTATATAGTTTTTTCAATGTAGCACTTTACAGGAGCCTAAATTTCAGTTTAACTCCTTTTTGGCGAACGAAAAGAAGTCTTTAGTTCGAAAAGTATGGTTTAGTCGATAGGCTATAGGAATAAACTATCATCCAGGAAAGTTTCATAAGCTTTGCAGATATCGAAGCTTGTTCATTAATTTTGAGAAAAAGATGCAGCATTTAGACTCTTACTCATAGATATTGTGGTGATATAATCCTTTCAAAAGTGGTTAATTGCTTTGCTTTCCTTCCGAGATACTAATTGAAGGTTGTAACATAGGAGTGGATTAAGCACAGCTGGCATACTATTATTTTCATATCACAGCAATAATTTTCACTATGAGAAAATATCATTCAGCATGCCAATATCAATTAGCTTTATCAATATTGGCTTTACGTTACTGTGATCGCTTTAATCTTGATCAACGTGATGATCCAAAAATATCACAATCAAAACACTTGCATTCTCGTTCCACAAATTTTGACAACAATATCAAAAGTAGTCAATATTAATATAAACTCGTTTGAAAATTTGGCGGTAAAATTAAGCAGAAAATCAAGCTCTTACCATAAACGTTATTATCAAGCGGGAATCATAAATTATTTGCCAAAGAAATGAAAAAACTAATGCAATTTACAGGCGAGGTAGTCATCCAGAGGAATTCCGAGGATATCCTGCCTAAGCAATCTCGTACACGCTCCAAGACTCTCAAAATTATGCAAGTTCCAGAAAATCCTTTGAAACCTGACGAAAATCCACTTTACTATGTCTACATTTACGCCGGCAATACTGAAGAAGTGCTCTTTAAATTTAGCATGGATCAGCTATTGAAAATCCATGGCGCATTTATAAGCCAAGGAAAATCTACTCTTGAAGTATCAGATCCTACACCAACCAAATCAGCACCAGTTATGATGCGAAGCGATATCAGCTTGAGAGAAGCTATGAGAACCCAACCACCTTCTCTTGTGATAATGATTAGCAATGTCTCTCCTGAAATCCTCACCTCATTTTGCAAAAAACTTATTGAACTAAAGTCCAAAAAGCCCACAGGCGCGACACCAGACCTCAAAGACAATAATAAACCAACCACCTCCACACAGGAAACTACGAACCCAAAACCGACGCTGAACAGGCAAAACTCTCAAACAGACTCTCAGAAATTCCAGATGACGAAAATCAACAGAAAATTTTTCGATGACGAAAACAAGCCCATCGAGAATTCAAGTCAAGAGAACAGCCAGAAATTCGGTGTTGTAAGAAGGAACGCCTCACAAACGTCATTCTTCCAGGATTCTTCTTCGCAAAACGGGAAGAGAGCGAAGCTTAATAAGCCTGAACTAGGTTCCAAAAGAACCACAAAGGACGTTTTTAGGGATTTCCCAGACCATTTAATCGTTACGATTTTCCATTATCTGAAGCCATCTGAACTCCTTCGCTTGAATTTAGTGAGCAAACATTTCAATAAAATCACTCATTTATCACGCAGAAGGCTGGATTTCAGAGGCAATGGGGACATTCCTCCTTACGTTTTGACCAAATTTTTAAACACTTCGAAAAACATCAAGCGACTTTGTATGGGAAAATGCAAAATGCTGAATCAAAAACTATTCCTTGACGACCTGAAACTCGATTTTAAGCAATTAACTCACCTAGATCTCGCTGACTTGACACAATTGACTGACAAAATGGTAGCTAAATTCTGCTACAATTGCAAGAGCATCCAAGATATCTCCATTCCTTATTATAGCAAAGTTACTGATGAGGCTTTATTCAATATAAGTTCTCTTCTCCCAGCAATTCAGCGAATAACTTTGAAATCACGAAATAAGCAAATGCTTCAACCAAACGACAAGCTCACTGACACCAACTTGGCAAAGGTTATCAAGAATACTGCTGGTTTGGAAAAGTTTTCGATTTACTGGGCTGGCAGCTCGCTTCTTACGAAAGCTTTCGAGGCTCCTCTGACTAACTTGAAGATTCTCAAGATTGATTTGATAAGGTTTGACAAGCGAGAAGATATGAAAGCAATCCTCGCTATTGCTAACCTCACGTCCCTAACAACATTCAAACTTGGAAATATTGTTGTGAAAAGTCCTTTGGGCTTTGATTATCTAGAAAGGCTAAATGACGTTGAGACCTTGATTTTCCAGGAATTGTTCAAAAAATTGACAAACCTTAATCGTTTGGTAGTCGGACTTTATTTCAATAATATGATGGCGCGAGCAGTTGGAGAGAAAATCCAATATCTTGAGAAATTGAAAATAAAGTCGCAGTTGATTGATGATAACGATATTTCGGTGATACTTGCGAACAGTTATCGATTAGTAGAGCTGGATATATCGAATTGCCGAAGCGTGACAGGGTACTGCTTGGAAAACCTAGTCTCTCCTTATCTTCAGAAGATAACTGTGAAATTGGATGAGTATCGAGAAAAAGGGATTAATAATCTGTTGCTCGATAAAGGTATGTTAAGAGTGAAGGTAGTAAATGTATTTAAGAAGTAACTTCTACAAGTTCCAGTTTGCTTCATACCACCTTATGTAAAATTTTAATATTAGCTAGTGAGACAAACCTTCGTCAGAGTCCATCTAATAATCAGATTTCCATATTTTAGATGCAAATTATGACAACAGAATTATAAATAACCTTAGATTGTTAGTAAAAGAGCTCTCAAAAAGGACCAAGGCTGGCTAAATATTTATAGAAGGATATTGAAAGGCATTTTCTAATTTGAAAATCCGTCAAAAAAGCAATTAATTCAAAAGAGTGCTCATAAAAATAAAAAATCTTATTAACCAGTTAGCAATATGAAAAATATCTATCAGGTTTATTTCAAGCAGAGCTCTCTGGCCAAGAATGCCCTCAAAATAAGTGATATCAATGCATTGATCAGCAACCTCAGTTCTGAGAAAGCGTATACCACCCTGAAGGAGTACGAAGAAGACGTTTTGTATGCCGCGAAGATAAATTATGAATTTTTACGAGCTCCAAAGTCTGACGTTCAAATCCAGCGAGCGAAGAGTATTTTCCAGCATGAGTATTTGAAGCTGGCTTCTGATGAAAGATTTGGAAAGATCAACCCAAATTTACTTCCCAACATTATCAGCAATAGCACTGGAAGTCCTGTTATACAGCAGCTCTCGAAGCACTATGGATTTGATATGGATAATAGGAAGCTTGTTGGAGAACTGATTGAACAATATAGCTTAACGAAATTTGCAGAGAGACAGAAAAACCTAAGAACTCTTGCGCGTTATGGACTCAGGACAGCTGTGATAACATTTGTCATTGGAAATTTGGTCGTCTTGTATTATTATTTGGAATATGATATTAATTTGTACTCTCCAAGAGTTGGGCCTTACCAGGTCTACAGATTCCGATAGAAAGGTTTATTACTATGTAATTATATGACAATACAACACAAGGCAAGGGATACATTTACATTTTGGTTGGAATTATGCATATATTATTTGTAGTAAAAAGCCGACACGAAAAGCGTTGAATAACTGTGTATATATTGAGAGAGACATCGAGCAACTCTAAATTTCAGATTCATATGCTGCAAGCACTAGTGTTAAATTGGTTGAGAACGTAAGAGGAAATTTTAATGCTGGGTGGATGGGTTCGCGTTTGAGGAATTCATGATTTGAGATCATGTGGATCGCGAAACAAGTAAAAGGGGGTCTTATAATAGTATAACACAATTTTACCAAAATGGTTAAGCTTCTTTTCAAACAGAACAACTCTACATACAATTTTATGGATCTTGACATCCAGAAAGTTTTGAGGAGAACCAATGAAGAAGTATTACATCTTGATGATTATTATGCAGTGTCCGGAATTCAAAAACTCAAGCAATGCCCGCCAAGGTCTGTTACCTCCAATTTAATCCAAAAGAAAATATTTAAATGTTAATTCCATATCTGACTGTTTCCTTGATATACATGTTGGCTTAAGAATTCTCCCAGAAGCCGTAAATAAAGCGGAGTTTAATGTAGTAGTAGTCCTAGTAAATACACTGATCTTCTACAATTACGATGAATTATAATTGATACTTCTTCCTTAGAAATCTTTCGAAGATGATACACCAATTTTTTCTTTGAAAATTAATTATATAAAATTGTTCGAAGCCGAAGTATTTGTGATTAAATCAACATACTGCTTTGAAACTGGATAGCTACCCTCAAAATCATTGTTCCTCTACTCGAACGTTCCCCGTACTAAACTTCTGTAAATTATCTCCAACTTGAATATCTCTTATCGTCATCCCTTCCATGTAATCATTATTTTGGCCAATTAAGAACGTATATATTGACTTTCGAAAACCACTTTTCGAAACTCAGTATAAAAAATTTCTTTTCATTTGCCAGTAAAAGAAATTTCTTGCCTCAATTCTTTATAACTTGAGCTTCGAAATTCCATTCCAAAATCTCGCTTGATCTAATTCCTCCCGAGTTAAAATAGCTTTGGAATACAATTAGATTCCTGCTTTTTTCCCTGTGTTAAGTTTTTTGTTCCATTTTTTTGAAAACTCTTTTCATTTCAGCCATTTCTCATGCAAATGATATTTGCTGAACGTCACCCAAAATTTAAGTATCCATTCAGAGCGTAACCTTTTGAGGTGCTAACAATTATGAATAGGGTTTACAAGCATCGTTTTTGCTGTGAAATCGGCTGTATGGTATCAGAGGGAACACAAGGAACAGTCTTAAAGAACTTTCTTGGCTTTTCCTGATTGGATGTCAGTGTTTTGAATTATTTCAGGGTTCCAAAAACTGCCTGAACTGAATGATCTTTCGGAAATTTCTTTCCAGCAGAATCGCTCGAGGTTAGCTTCTCATTCTCAAGCAAAAATAATTCGAATCTGGTTGCAAAAACTATTAATTTTTCTGGACCATAAATTTATGTATTTTGGAAACTTGAGAGATTCTTGGGAAATTGATTGATCGAACTCGAATGAAAATTAGCTGCTGAAATTTTAGAAACTTGTGAACCTTCTCGAAGTATTTGACGCTGCGAAGCCTTATTCAACGCATTGTAAGTTTATTATAATCAAATTCTCGAAGGAAAAAAATGGAAAGTCAAGAAAGACAAGAGTTAGCTCAAAAATCTCAAAAGCTAAGACGACCTGATGACTCTACAGTTCCATCATTTCTCAAAAAGACTTATTCAATTCTTGAGGTAACTCGTTCCGAGCGATCTAGTGTAAAACCTGATGTAACATATAGAAGGCAGAATTTCAAGACATCATCTGCTGGAATGCCGATGGGACCTCAATTCTCATCAAAAAACCCAACGAGTTTGGTTCGACTATATTGCCTGCTTATTTTAAGCACAACAATATTACCTCCTTCATCAGACAAGTACTCGCTGCCTTTTATCACTAGCATCTCATATTCTTAGTTAAATATGTATAACTTTAAGAAAAAACGATCAAATGACCATGAATACGTGTTCTCCCATGAGATGTTCCAAAGGGATAAAAAGTATCCCTTCTCCTTCTCCCTAGCACAACGCGTCCTTATTTAATCCATTTAAGAGAGCTTCTTTGCCGAATAAAAAGAAAAAAGCCTGAATCACTCTCAATCGCACCCACGAACAAGTCAAAACAAGTAGAAACAGAACTCTCCAACTCCGATAGCTTGATCCACGAAGTATGCTGTCTCGTTCAAAATTTCTTTACAAAGCTGGGCTTAGAATAAGGCACTGAAAAAAATACATGCTGAGTTGACTAACAGGATCCTTAACTTGGAAAATAAGATTGCGGAGTTAAGCAACATCAATTTAAATCTTAGCTCTCAAATCAACCTGTAATTAAATTTAGATTGATTTCCGATGCCTACTAATTCTTATTAAACTTAGCATGATTGAAATGAACGGGAAAACGCCAACTGTTTCCAGAAGCAATAACTTTTTATTTCAAGAGCCAATTATTCGGAATGTTCAACTTCAGAGTGTATTATCTCCAAGTTTCCAGTCAGAAGGGAGAGAGCCTGTTAAAGCGCGCACGGAAAGTTTCTCAGCTCAGAATTTGCTTGATGGCACATTGAATCATCACCAACCTCTATTAAATAACGTTAGTTTAGAAGATCTAGTGTTTAATATCAACAGGAGCAGAGCTATGAATCGAGCAACGCTTGGGAATCAAATGACTCTACTCATGTTGAATAAGCAGCAGTAATGGATTTTCGCAATTCTAAACTTGTTAGTTTTCATACACTAATATCATTATAGTATCAGTAAAATAGTAATCTCGGTTTTTTGTTGACCTTATGTGCTTGTATACATTTTGTCGAAATTATTGAATAATAGATAGGTATTCAGTTTTTCAGATGATGCTCTTTCCTCCTTAATAATGCTGGTTCAAGGTATTCTGAGATAGAAATGTAGAACACCTGCCACAGTTAATACTTATTAATCCGCAAATAGCAGAGCTTCGAACAAATATGAGTCATGTTCATCTTAATGCTAGAAAATGTTCAAGAATTCTTTTGAAAAATAGAGAAGAAAAACTTTGCGTACATGAATGCCTTTATATGAGAGGAATATTTCGAGAAGGGTCAAGACGAATTCTTCCGTACACTAATATATTTTCTCAGGCTTCTCAACTAAATAACGAGGCTCACTAACTTCACAATTCCTTTCTTGTTAGCTTAGAGATACATTAGTTATTCTCATATCCCACTTATTTCTGGTTATTTTTATGAGTAGTAGTACATCAACGGTCACTTCTATGAAAGCTAATAGATTCCCTTTAAACATTAAAAAGATGAGATATTTGAAAAACTCTATTACAAAACATGGAGACACCCCTATAATGAAATCATGATTCCCCTCAATGATACATTACAACAAGGCTGGGTGCCTGAAATATTGTCAATTTGAAAAAAGGAAACCAGTTCTGATGAAACTTCATTGGGTTGGCCAATCAAATAAACTTTTATTTCTAATCATGGTTGAAAGCCGGAAAAATTTAGCTGATGACCTTCCTCCGTCATTCAAAGCTTTTGCAGAAAAAAATGGAATCGACTTAAACTATTTCTACGACCTCGAACAACTGGAGAAGCTACCTCGTTTCATCAGAGTCAATCCACACAGAAGTATCTCTCAAGAAAAGCTTCAAGAGGAGATTGGAGAAAAACCGGATCCTGTTAGCTGGATCCCAGGCTTGTACGCTATTCCTTCCTCATGCAAAATCAGTCACCTGAACTGCTACGAGAAAGGAATGATTTATGGCATCGAACTAGGCTCTGCTGCAGTCGTCATGGCTCTGAATCCAGCACCAGGAGACCACATACTCGACATGTGTTGCGCTCCAGGAGCCAAACTTTGCTTTATTGCAGATTTAATGAAAAAGGACGGCAGTTCCAAATTGGAAGGCTCTCTCACAGGCGTTGATATAAGCGAACATAGATTGAATATCGCAAGAAGTCTTCTAAAGAAATATGGACATGAGAACGACGCTATTTTGTATAACGAAGATGGAAGAACTTTTTCAAAGAAGCCTCCTTCTGCTTCAGGCCTCTACGACAAAATCGTTCTTGATGCAGAATGCACACATGACGGTTCAGTGAAGCATTTGATAAAATTCGCGAATATGATAAAGCAACGAAACAAATCGCAACAAGAAACCGCGCCTAGTGGTGAAGAGGAGACTGCCAAAAAGAAAAAGTGGCATAACGAGGAGCAGCCTATCAGTAATAAAGAGAGAAAAAGAAGAGAGGCACAAAAGAAAGCACAAGAAGAATTATTTAAGAATAAGAAACTGAAAAAGAATGAGTGGGATGAGGAGAATTTTGACGCGAGAGTCATGGACGCTGAGAAGGTTGAAAATATTACGAAGCTACAAGAAGACCTATTTTTAAATTGTATCACCCTCGTGAAGCCGGGTGGTTATATGATCTATAGTACTTGCTCTTTTACTTTGGCGCAGAACGAGGAATTAGTGGAAAAATGTTTAAAGAAACTTAATGAGGAGGGACAAGCTTCTCAGAATAAGGATGAAGAAACCAAACTTGATGCTTCTGAGGGGGAGAAGAGTGATTCAGTTGAGAGGTTTACATATGTGCTTGAGCATCCTTTTAGTCATATTAAAGAGTATCAATCAATTGGACTACAGGAAGGGAAAGTACCAAATACAGTGAGGTTTGATCCGAAGAAGAATCAGTCAGGTGGCATGTTTGTTTCCAAAATAAGGAAGCTTAAGCTTGAAGCAAATCCCAATAAATAGCACAATTTGAATGACAAATAGTTTGCATTGTTAAAACATTTGATATTTTGTTTTTGTGTAAAAATCGAGAGTTTGAGACTGTTTTACAAATACAAATTTTCATCTAGAACAGAGTAGTGATGAAATTCACGATCTAAAATATATCATACCCTAGATAAACTCTCGGAAAGAAGTAGAGAAGTAATGCAGAGTGTAAGCCATGGAAATGGTCTACTGATAGATGCCGTGCTTTTTTGTTGATAAACTTGCACTAGTCCTAAGATGATTGGGATAGAAAAATCTAAAAAGTTGTTTTTCCTTTGTTCTATTGACTTTCTAAATATCAATTATATGAATCAAACAAAAATGCAAAATTCAAATCTTCCTACAGTTTTAGTTACTGGAGCCGCTGGATTCTTAGCGGGATATGTCATACAAGAGTTGCTCAGCAACCCTTATCTCAAAGTCAAAGCGACAGTTCGTTCAATTTCCAAGAAAGAGCGATACGAACATTTATTTACTAATAATCCATCATCCAAGCAAAAACTCGAAATTGTCGAAGTGGATTTGGAAGATATCTCAAGCGTCGAATCGGCTTTCACCAATGTTGAGTACGTAGTGCACATAGCCTCAGTGACTCCGAGCAGAGAGAGCAAACAGACTTTCGACTACTACAAACCCAATATCACAATGACAGAAAACGTTTTTAACACAGCAATCAAATCTGGCATCAGAAAATTCGTCTACATCTCTTGTTATACTACTATAGTCTCTGGAAAGGAAGAAACACTCGGACTGTTCGATGAAGATCATTGGGGCAGCGAAGCAAATGCTCCCTATCATGCTCAGAGTAAGATTCTTGCAGAAAAACTCATCTGGGAGCAAATCGAACAAAACAAAAACCTCATCAACTGCACAATATTAATCCCAGGCTTGATCCTTGGTCCATTGCAGAATGAATACGTATCTAGTTCTGTCGATGTGATATACCGATTCCTTGCAGAGGATTACCCAGGCATTCCAAAGGTCTCTTGGCCTGTGGTCGACGTGAGAGATGTGGCTCATTCGGTACTCTTGGCGCTTAGAGAAGGTCCAAGCGGATGTAGTGGGGAGAGAGTGATTCTTGCGAATCAGACATATTGGTATAGAGACATCGCGAATATCATCAAAGAGCAGTATAATTTCAAAGTGCCAATTGACGACCTTGATGCATTCGCTATGAAGATGTTTTCGTTGTGGGATCAGCAGGCAAAAGCAATAAAGACTGAAGTTGGAAAAAAATATAATTTAGTCAACCAAAAGAGTCGGGAGGAATTGGGAACGGTTTATCGGCCGATTGAGGAGACGGTCATTGCAACAGTAGAGAGTCTTATAAACTTTGGGTTGGTGAAAGACAAGCGAAAATCTCCAGAAGAGTTTGAAGCGGTAGTTCAGAAGGAAGAGGTGAGCGAAGAGCCTCAAGAAGAGGTTGAGGAGGAGAAGGAGCAAGATCAAAATGAGAACAGTGTTTGGAAAAAGCTTAAATTTTGGGAAAAGGATGAGAATTCGCATGAAGATGCTGAGGGTAAACAGACTGAGGAGCCCAAATCAGAAGAAGAGCCATCGAAAATGGAGAAAGTACTTGGATTCGTCAAGAGAGGGTTCAAATCAGAAGCTCCCAAAGGAGATATGGAGTATTCATTTAAAAATATTGGAGAGACCACTGTTTATCCTGAACTTGAACAAAAGCAGTTTTTTGACGCGGCTGCACCTGAGCCTAATACACTCGACAAGGTTATGGGCTTCTTCAAGAAAAATGTATCCACAGAAACATCAAATCAACACAAAGCAGAGAGTGAGGCAGAAGAGTCAAAAGAGCGACCAGAAGGTCCTAAAACGGATGAAGGGGAAGGCAGTAAAGTGGACAAGCTTTTTGGATTTGTTAAAAAGAAAATCGCTGGGATATCGAGTCAACCAGAACCTAATAAGGACCAAAATGAATCAGCAATACCGGAACTCAAAGTTGAAGAGAAGAAAAGCATCTGGAAGATCTTCAAATAGATTATTTGTTTCATATCATTTATACACCAAACAAGACGAGTTAGTAGGAAAAATTTATTAATCTCAATATCTCTTTGTAATACCTTGACAACACTCCTTTCTCGTCTTCCTAATGTAACTATTTGCAAACAAGTTTATTTGCGTATTCATAATTTTGAAGCTTCGAATTGCTAAGCTTTTGCTTCTCCTCATTCTAAGTTTAAGCAATCAACAATAATATCTTTTCATCTCTCTCAAGCTTGTTATTTATGTTTGCGTACATTCTTTTTGTTGAAAAATTTGTTTTAACTCATCTTGTTTCTCTTATTTTATATAAAGACCCAAGGTATAACTGTTCATTAGATAATTTTATCAACCAGCCAGACTCTCTAACCTGGCATCAAGTTTATCAACACTCCAGCTCTCTTGTGATAAAATCGGAGTTTGAATATGCAAAACGATAAACAAAATTAAGGAGCAGGACTTGTGTTCTCTTCGGCTACAATCTCTTCAGGCAATAACTTCTCTCGCATAGAAACCAACGTTGGAACCTCTATCGTTGTCAGCTCTTCAAAGGTAAAGTTATTTGCCTTATCAGGTAATTGAAGTCAAATGAAGGAGAAGAAGAAGACTTTTTACCTTGATTAATTTCAAAAAGTTCTGACAAGCCTTCTTATACTCGTCTTCTTTCACTCCGTAACTATCTAAAACCTTCTTTTCGAGTATAGTTGCCAGTTTAGAGGCTTCAGGTTGAGGAGTATCGAAAATGAGTTGCAAAATCTCTTGGAATTTTTTCCCAGCTTTTTTTCGAGTGACTTCAGATATAATTTTTCGCTCTAATTTTTGACTAAGCAGATTCTTGCTTTCTTCTTCTTTGTGTTCATCAACATGCTCCTTCGGGTTTTTGTCGACACTCTCCTGAGTAAACTCCTTTTCACTTGGAACTTTCTCTTCAATAAGTTCCAGACTTTCTTTTGGCTCTTTTGTTTCTTCTACATTTTGATCATCAACTTTATTTTCCCTAAGAATCTCGCGTGAGCAACTGGAACACATGATGATAATGATATACGGTTTTTCTTCCTCCATGACAATTGCATTATCAGAGGTATCCTGTTTTTCCTGTTCATCCAATTTTTCGTCAGGTTTTTCTTCATTCTCGGGTTT
>ENA-UOTX01000916-UOTX01000916.1-compost-metagenome-genome-assembly--contig:-NODE-916-length-26841-cov-11.453183_pt1 | contig 26841 bp, 5 predicted proteins | sample MGYA00238143_ERZ746982 | MGnify/ENA primary metagenome ERZ746982 (study PRJEB28758, sample SAMN06268862) | compost metagenome | isolation source: single cell | place: USA: California, Emeryville, Joint... | reverse complement strand
TTGAAATATTCAAATGTTGACGAATTGGCAGCCCAAATGCGTACCACTACAACTACAACGGATTTTACCATTACAGAGGATCAAAACTTTACTCAAACTTGCATTACCAGCCTGAAAAATATCGAAATAGTGTCTGAAGGGAAATTTTATCAAGAATTTTTGGACGTAGAACCAGGAAATTTGGAGGGTCAAGTAATGACGCTGGAGTCGTTTCTCGGGAAAATAGCCGCTAGCAGTACTCTCTATGATAAAGTAGTGGAACAAAAGTTCGTTACAGTCAAAGGAAAGATCCCCAAGCTTCATGACATGTTCAATGCAAATCGCTCAGACCTATTTTTCACAATTCAAATCGTGACAAAGTCTTGGGACCAAGAAAGATGCTTAGTAGTGATTATAAAAGACATCACAGAGCATCTAGCTGCTTTTCAGAAAAAAATTAAAACTCAGTCAAATTTACTTCTGAATTCACTATCACATGAATTGAACACTCCGCTGGCTATTGCACAAACATTGATCGAGAATGCTGTCTTTTTTGAAAAACCTCATTCGCAGCTGAGGCACACATACCTCGAACCAGCCCTGACCCAAATTCAGATTTTAAGACATTTTATTAATGATGTCTTGGACTTCATCAAGATACAAAAGAATGAATTTAGTTTGAATCTCAACACAATTTGTATGGAAAGTCTTTTGCTTTCTGTGAAAGATCTCATTCAAATTTCGCTTGAAAAGAAGAAATTGCAATTGATCCTCGATTTCGATACTTCAAAGCGAACAATCATAAAGACTGATCCCCAGCGGCTGAGGCAAGTGCTGCTAAATCTATTAATCAACGCTACCAAGTATACAACAAAAGGCGCAATAACTATTTCCTTTTCTGAAGTAGTTGAGAATCATAAGTATGTCATCAAAATATCTGATACTGGAATTGGATTGAATGAACACGAGCTCTCCATCCTCCGCGAAAAGCTTGAAAAAAATAACTTCGCGCTGAGTGTCAACAAAAATTCAACCGGTGCGGGCATCGGGCTCATAATTACGAATTTAATTGCTCAAGCGCTAAATTGCTCCTCAACAGATGGCCTGAAAATCGAATCTAAGGTTGGACATGGAACAGTTTTTAGCTTAGACATTGAGAATCAGAGGAACAGGGATCGTCTGGATAATGCCATGTCTCCCACAGACTCTGAACCGAACGTGAGTCTAGAGAATATCGAGCATCTTCACACTGAAACTCGGATTCTGAGCAATTTGGAAAACTTAAATAAATTTCGAAGCTCGGGAAATATCATCAACTCGTCTAACCTGCTCTCTCATAGACTAGATAGTTTTCGTTTTGTTGGAGATACTGCAAGAGGAGAATGTTTAACCACTCCTCAAGTAGCCTGCCAATGCAAGAGGATCCTTGTCGTTGACGATGAGGTGTTCAATACGATTGCTGCTGAGATGATTTGTAAATCAATTGGTTATTCAGTCGATTCTGCATTTAATGGTCAGGATGCACTGGATGCGATAAGTAAAAGAGCGTCTGAACAGTGTGGACCTGTTTGTAAATGGTATGATCTTATTATTATGGACTGTAATATGCCAATCATGGATGGATATGCAGCAACAAAGAAGATACGAGAAAAAATCAAAGAAGGTGAGTGGAGAAATCTCACAATAGTTGGTTGTACTGCGTATGAGGGACGAGAGAAATTGGATCAATGTCTGGAGTCGGGGATGGATACATATGTGAAAAAGCCTCTTGATAAGGCGAAACTACAGGTACTATTAAATAAGTTTAAGACGTAAAGAAATTTGGAAAAAATTTTCCTGTTTTGCAAGAAAAAGTAGTAGTTGTATGATAGCTTTTTTTGCTGCTAATAGATTTTGAAACAATTTAACGTATAAATTGGGTTACTTCTGTAGGATTAATTGTCTTATGAGTATTTCTGTAATATATTTACATCAGTGATACATGTTTGCTACTCAATCAGCGGCAGTTAATGCAGTGAATGCCGCAATATGAAAACATCCAATTAACGCTTGAACAATAAGATGGCTAACAATACTTGTGAGAGTTCCTTGTTATCGCAAATCTAGCTGGGATCTAGTAGCGAGATGATACCAAGTGATATTTAAATGACCATATGAGTTGAGGAAAAGAAAAACACGTTCTGCCCTTAACATTGATGAAGCCCTTTCTGAATAGAAGTGCTCTATTATCTATAGGGAAGTTAAGCTGACACAAGAATTTCAATTTGTTGACTCTTATTTTCATTTATAAAAATGCAGATATGGAATATTCAAAGAATAGGTATCAGTTTCAATACAAAATACACAATAAAAAAAGAGAGACATCTTGCAATGAAATATGGCACCAATACGTAGTAAGTGCTGTGGCCACTCAATTAAGTACCATACTTTTTGAGAAATTTTAGGAGCTATTTTCTTTGTTGTAACTTGAATTAACCAATTTAATAATTGAAAATTGTGTCTGATGAACAATTTGATACTTTTATGAAACAATGACTTGATCAAATAAGTTGAACTTCCACATCCTAAAAACCACTTGTTTTCTATGTGATTGTCACTAAAGTCAGGTTAATAGCTGCTTTCTCTACCATTATTCCAGAGCTGTTTGGAACTCTCATGAAGGTAAGGACTTCATCAAACCCAATTTATCGAGTTGATTCCATCCTACACCAGAGTAGAGTTGCAGGTCAAACTTTGAGACATTAGTTTTCTTGATGAAGAGACGGTAGCAGTCAGACAGACACAATGCGCTACTCAGAAAAAATGCATCTCGACTAAATAGCTTTTTAATTGTTTTCGTGTGTTGCATATGCAGCCAATTTTAGCTTTCATGTGATACAGATAGAATGAATTAACGAACTCAACCATAACAATCTAATTCTAAATGAAACAAATATCTTAATGCCAGCAGCATAGAACTCTTCCATATCGCATCGAACCCTTCATGATAGCTTCTATCCAATCAACGAAATCTCTCGTGGAGCTTATTTATCGTTGGGAAACTAAATCTTCTGAAACAAAATTGCAGTGCCTGATTTGTAGAGGACCAGGTTTTTTTAATCAAATGAAGGAAAAGCCCAGTTTGCTCAAGAAAAATATTTGAAATACTTATTTTAAGGCAATTTGGAACAATTAGCCAGCTCCCTTTGAGAGCAGTCAAACTTGATCATGTGTGGTAATGGACTCGACTTGAGACAAATGCATAAGCTGAAAATGAAAAGGATAGAATCGAATGAAATTTAATGCAACTAATACTTGCAAATGGAGAAACGTTCCCACTATTGCAAAATTGTTTTCCTCTTATCCTACAAATCAACACTCAATAAATTAACCTAATCATTGAAGTTAGCTCTATTTCTCTTTCTTTCGATTTATAAACGAATCAGATTCATGGAGCCTATTCTCAATCAAATCGAAACCGCATTCATTTTTGACCTGGCAAACAAGGACGAACTTAACGTCTTAGAACTGGTTTTAAATAACTATCCTCCTAAGTCACATATTTTCGGATGATCAGTGAGGATACAGACTGCTATGGGCTAGTCTCTGTTAAATAGCTATTTTAACTAATTTGTATTTTAAGGAAAAGACCCCATTGAGACGCATGACTCAATAATCCAGGCTCTGCTAAGAAACCAAAAATAACCAAAAATAACTCGAATTTAAGATATCTGGCTAAGCTTCCATGAATCAATGGTCAGAATATCATAAAAAGGGTCTCAAATTTTCTGTGAATATTTAGGAACAAATTCCAATTCCTCTTTGGAAGAATTATATGGATTGCCTACAAATTAAATCAAAAAACGTGGTACTTATTAAATTTAATTAAAAGAAGTATTTTTAAATTAATCGAAGAGTCCGAAAATTTCTCGATCCCAAACTCTCGAAATTCAATTCAAGTAAGGTACATATGCTCAATATAACACTCCAGCCATTGATAGAGATTCTATAAAGTTTAAAATTCTTTTGAATTGCAAAGTTTCCTGAAAGCTATTCCCAAATTCCAATTTCGTAAATCTGATTCATTTTATTTATAATAAAATCGTGTTCTTGTGGAAAAAATGGACTTCAAGACCCCTCTCCATCTTAAAAAGAGAAGAAAATACAAGTCTAACTTCTTAGAAAGTCTCTTCTCAATCCTTGAGGTAAGATAACCAAAACGAAGAGGTCTAATTGTCTAACTTTTTGTCTACCATTAGAACAAAGAGTTTGGTGAACTCGTCTCGTGGAGCGAAGATGGATCTTTCTTTAGGATTACAGATCGAGAGCTCTTTTCGAAAAAGGTTCTTCCAAAATATTTCAAGCATGACAAATTTAGCTCATTTACTCGACAAGTACCACTCTATTTCTTTCTTTTGGTGCTCAGCTTCCCTGGCTTTAGCTTAATATGTACAGATTTTCCCGGAAACTTGAAAGTAATGGAGAATCAATACAATTTTGTAACCCTCTATTCGTGAGAGGACGAGTGTAATTGAAATTTAAATATTCGCGAATTAATATTGAGCTTAGTGATTTGATTAATCAGATTCAAAGAAAGCCTGCATTTTCGCACAAATCCCAAAAACTCGACCAAGATGAGAGCAGGTCAGAACTAGAAGCAAGTGATGAGAGGCACTCTTATGAAACAGAGTCAACAGAATTGCTTGAGACCTACCCTCATGTAAATTATCGAGATGAAAAGAACTCCCAATAACTTGATATTTCATCAAATAGTCTAAACAAATACACAAAGAGCATCCCTTTCCACCCGGTCATTATTATAGACACGAAGAAATGCAAAATTATTTCAATATGAATCGCACAGAAAACATCACCTGCGATCAACCTTGCTTCTTTAATCAAAATAATTCAGACTCTGGCTTCAATGAGTTTTGTTCTGATGAGATTGCTCCAGCGGCAGCTGATGATATTTTCAGCAACAAAGAGTTATATGATTTTTTAGAAAAGAAATATGGAGATAATCATTCTTCATCAAACCGAGCAAAACAAGTAACAAGAAGAAATTTTCAGGTGTTAATTCATTTTTTAATAGGAATTGCCACAGGGTTTTGACACATTCAGAGCATGGATTGAGAAGATTTTGCGTTTTGAAGAAATAGACAAAAAGTATGAATCATTGTCGTTAGTTGAGCTTATATCAGATCAATCTTTGCTTTAATTCTCAATATATAGTTTTAACCTTTAGTCATGTCAACTATATTTTTCGATTTTTTCTCTCTTTTGTTTTTTTCGCTTTATAGAGATAGGAGTCTACTATGTCAATTCTATCATTTATATTTGTCAATAGGAAAAACAATATCATTTGAATAGCAATTTTATATGAATTTTCAGTGAATTTTAGTTAACTCTGTTAATTCGAGAATGGTTGAGAGTAGGAAATAGTAGATATGAAGTCTCTTTAACCGAATGAGCACAATGCCTCATGTATGTATTTCCAGAAAACTTGGTGTTATCTTCGTTTTCAGTTGTTGCAAGCAATGAGCTATATATGTTTTGCGTTGCGAGCTGATAGCAGAATAAATTTCTTGCAATACAACCTAGTCGATTTTTTTTTTCTACGTCATCGACGATGGCTCCTATTTTGATCGTACTCGTAGGTTTTTATCGGTAATTATTCAACTGTATTTTGTAGAGATCGAAATTTGATTGTCTACAACCTTTAAAAACGAAATCAATAAAAGTCTAACCCTATCAATCTCAGCAAAAGATTTATGTGCACTTTCTTAAGCATTAGAATGGGCTGTAAATATGCTCCAACAGAACATAATTGGTAGCTGTACCTTTAAGTTCACGCAAAGGGTTATTGAGTAGTGTCAGGCCTTTTCTGAAAACCAAAAAAAAAAAATGCTACAAGGTCTAGTTAGCAATTCAACAAAATAATCACTGATTCTGGAGTTTATAAATAAATCCGCTTTCAACGTATTGATCCTTTATTAACCAGCATTAAATAGTATCTTCAAACAAATAAATCATTATCATAATTAGTCATGGTAAAGCTTTCTAAGCAAAAGACCCAGAACGTTGAGTACGATGAAGAAGGGAACCCTATCATCCCTGAGCGCATGGAGCTATCAACCATCCTCTCGCCTACAAAGGAAGCGAGAGTCATGATCACGTACTATAACACTGACACCTACATTAGCGATATCTTCTTAAAAACAGAAGATCAAGAGCTGAAACTGGAGGCAGTTAACATCAAACTACCCACCGAGGCGAAATTTCTCTGCCTGAAAAGCTTTCAAGGAAAGCAATATCAGCCAAACGGTTATTCCGTAGATGTAAGCCTTCCCTCTCTCTACGCCGTCGATGTCACATTCAAAACCACAACAACTCATGGAACGGACTCAAGTTATGAATATTTTTCTGAAACTGCTGCTTCCATTGACGCTGGAGAAGAAAGACCGACATATTTCTTATTCGACCTACGATTCAAGAGCCGATTCGATTATCGAGACTTTAAAGACCCTCCGTTTAGTCCAGTCGAAGACCCGCTGTGCCAGCTGTTGATTTACTTCTTCCATATTATTGAAAGCAGCGAGTTTGACAATCTTGCTGAGCAGCTTTTTGATGATTTCGAAGATATTTTCCTTCCGCTTATTTACAAGAGCGACTCGAACTTCACAAGGAAAACTTTTCGAGTTATCAAGTCCTCATTGGTTACGTATCAGAAACATAGTCGTCGAGTGCTTTCTCTCCTCAAATTCATCAATGTGGACACCTTAAATCCTATCGATAAGGTACTGGATGAGCAAATCCGCACTATTTACAACCAGCTCATGGAAGATCTAAAGGAGGTGAGTATCAATGGAAAATTCAAGGCGTTTAGTAACAAAGGATTAAATACTTGCTATCGGGAAGGATGCACTAGGCTCTTCGCGTTCCTGATGTTAAATATCCCTGATTTGTTTCTGCAAATCCCGAAGGAAACCTGGCAGGAGCATTCTCAGGAAGCGACCAGCTTGATTTTGAAGTTGACAAAGCCGGTATTAAAGAAAGAGTCTCAAGATCAGATAATAGACAGACTATTAGCAGCTTCTCTGCTTTGGGAAAAAGATGCAACGAAACTACTTAAAGCGACGCTTTTTAAGTTCATGGCGAGGCAAACAGATAGTTTTAACGGGCTATTGCAATTAAGTAAAGCTTTCACAGAGGACGCAATCATGAACACTTTTAATTCTCCTGAACTGGTTGAAAACGTGGCAAAAAAACTGTTAAACGACTGTCATAATGATGCTGTCAAGGCATTGGAGCTTTTAAATAATAGCAGAGCTCTCATCCCCAAGGAGTCGTATATCTACATAGCGAAACAGCTGCTCCTCTCGGCAGATTCCCTTGAGAGTGTAGAAATTTTACTACCTGCGATAGTTGCTCAGATTGAAAGGGAAGAAGAACTCAAGTCTCTTATTCATGCCTGTGGCAAATTAGTGGTCAGATTAATGGAGCAAAAAACGCTGTCAGACTTACTGCAAACTGTCCTGAAGTTAAAAGTATTAAAGGAACATGTGGGACAGACTCTATCAAACGTCCTACTCGAAAAGATGAATTTAGAATCGATTTCGGAATTGAGAAAGTCCTCTGGACAAATACTTCCTATTTTGATAGCTTTCCCAGCACTCATCCAGCCTTTCTTTTATTTCACACTCAGAAAGGCAAAGAAAGGAACCGATATCCCAGAACTTATCCTGTTGGTCGGATCATATCATCAACTCATAGCTGAGGATAACAAATTCTGGACCAGAGGCGTCAGTATTGAGCTATTCGAGCCGATGGTTGGGAAAATAATTGATCTCTCGGACACAATAGAAGAAACTATAGCTAACTTCGATAACCTTTTAACTCAATTCTTGAAATTAGGAAAGGATGGGTTTCATCTCTGCACATATTTTTGGACGCTGTTTGAGGCGAGATATTCCACAGACACTCTTTTCCAGGTACTGAAGCATGTGGAGTCCGTCGAAACAGCTAAAATTAAAGAAGCTTACACTTTGTTCATCATTAACGAGAAGATTCCTAAAATCAGCCCTCAAGATATAAGCAGAATATTTTCAGAGCTTTTCGGCAAGAATACATTTCCAATTGTCCTCAAGAGCACCTTCTCCGACGAAATAGTAACTAAATTAATTGAAAAGGTCGACGTTCCTGCCGATTTCTACCTAATTCTTCCCAATCTCTCGGAAAACCATTTCCTCGTGAGAATTTTCAACATTGAAAATGGCACTCAGTTCCAGCAAACCGAAAAATACGTGCAATTCTCAAATCTGATTAAAGTTTTCGTCGAGGCCCTTTCGAAGCTAAGCATCACCTTTGAACAAGCGAAGTTTATCACGCAACTATCAGATGACCTCTTTAAAGTGATTCAGGAGAGACTGTTCCTGAGAGTCGCACCTGGTGTCGATTGTTTTTCAAGTTTCCTCAAAGCGAAGGAAATATATACCAAAGCCACTGACCTCGGTGTGAAAGTCTCGAATCTGTTTAAGAAATATCTCGCTAAAGCCTCTGATTTCCCGAAAGATTTGCAAGTTGAATTGGAGAACTACGAGCGATCTCTCCCACAAACGCTGATCAAAGACTACAATGAGCCCCTTTCATTCGCGCTTTTCCGTGACATCGTCGGAGATGTCTATCAACTTACACCCTCCTATAACTTTAACAAATTCTACGATGAACTGCTCTCAACTCATAAAGGTCCATTGCAGGTTAGCATAATCATGAAGAGCCTGCAAGGCGCTATCGCAAGAATCAAAAACATTAAAAAACAACTCGAAGGCCCGGTCCCACCGACAGTAAGCGAAATTGAAAAGCTGTTTATCGAAATCCGCACAAATGAGATGATCAATGAGGAAATTGAACTGCTCGCTCGCTTTTTGGACCTCAAGGAAGCTACCGTAGAACATTTAAAATTCATCGTTGAGATCACCATGGAAAAAATCGAGTTCCTCAGGACGGTCCGTCTGTTCCATGACCTTGCAAATTCATTCAGTTTTGAGCAAGATGCTACTTTAAAATCACTGCTCGAGTCTGCAGATGCATTAAAAAACTCGGATGTTTTGTCTGATGAACTAGGAAAAAAACTTCAGAAAGCAAAACAGCTGGCTGGTGGGTTCTTTGATGACAAAACTCTACTAGCTTTCCTTGAAACGTTCTTGGACTCAGGAGAGTTAAGAAAGTTCGTGCTTGAGAAAAACGAAAACGACATCAAAGCCATGATTGAAATGCTTGACGATTTTGGCAGTTCGACCATCAAAACAACGGAAGTCGCTTATTTGCTTGATATCTTAGCGATATTTAAATGGCTGAAAGCCTTCAATCCTAAAGGTATTATTCAATGTCTCGGAGACATCCAAAGCGAACTCAAGAAATTTGCAGGGATTACCGAAAAAATTAAGATTTGCAACTTCCATTTGGCGACCTTCGTTCAGCTCACTAACAAAGGCGAAGCGAGTAGGGCTATCGTGAGAGAGCTGGTACAAAACGGAGTGGTAAGGATAGTCTTACAGAACTCTCAGTACACCGCCAAAATCAAGAGTTCTGTTCGAGAAAAAGAAATTGATATCGTCGACGCCATTGAAATGAGGGACAGACTCCTTCTTACTCTAAAATCAGGCGAAATGAACGTATTTACTAAAGAAATGCCTCAGTCTCAAAATGAAGATTTGGAAAGGTATAAAATATTTATAGAGGCCGTTGAGAGCATCGAAGCTATCGTGTTGGCTATTGGAAGTCTCTACAGAAAAGGCTCACCTGAGGTGGAGGAAAAATACGAATTTGAGTTCAATATCAAGCTCCTGCGCACCAAACGCGAGGAATTTGAGAAGCGTAAACAAGGCTGGGACGTATCGCTAGAATTGGCATTTACGAATTTTTATTCGTTGACTTTCCTACACGGACGTCAATTCATCAAGCTTGCAGACGCGCTAAGCAACTACTCTACAAAATTTAATAGAGATACGGCTTATATCTTGCAGTATGTGTTTGGTAGCTACTTCGAGAAGCTTTCTTTTGACGATTACAAAGCTTCAATCGGAAAAAGGTCACTTGATATGCTGGGTGAATATCTCGAGACTAAGCGCAATTCGCTAAAGCAGCAGCAATCTGAGAACTTTCAGATGACAGCAGCGAAATATTTTGTAAAGACCAAGGCTGATGGCATGATTAAGAGCGCTTGTACTGTCGCCTTGAATAAATTTGGAGTTCTACCCACCGCCACGGATTGCCTTGTTTGTACTAAGGACACGAGCAAGGAAGAAGCTCAGGCTTTCCTTAAGAGATTTATCCATTGTCCGACAACAAAACTTTTCATTGTAATGAAAGTCGAGGACCTTGGAATCGAAATGCAGGAGATTTTGATCAAGATGTTGCTTAGTTACATTGAGCGATATGACAGTACCGGCAAAATTAATGCTCAAATTGTCTTTCTGCTACGTGATGAAGCGTCCTCGATAGACAAAGAGCTCCAGACAATATGCTCTGAGCAGTTTCATATCCGCCATTATGAAGAAAGCGTGCTTGCTAAATATTTTCAGGAGCTCCCACATAGAGTTGGAGTTGTTACATCTGCTGAGGCTGGATACGGAAAAACCGAATGGATCAAACAGCAAAAAGGCAAGCGCATCCATTTCCCTATCTCCGGAACTGTGGATAGAAACGTCATTGTCGAGAGACTCGTGCGTTTGGATATCACTCAAGACACCATTCTGCATATTGATATTGGAAATCTTGCAGCTGATGGCTTCCGCGAAATCAACGAGATTCTATTTTCGGTGCTTATCCTCGGAGGCATGACCACCTTTGAATATGCTTTTGTCGTTCCCAAAGGTTGCCAAATCTACGTAGAGATCCATCAGTCAGCTTATGCGTCGATTCCTGTGTTAGATTTCTTCAAGAAGAGTAGAAACCACATTGAGAAGCTCCCACCTTACGAGCTGCTACCTGAAATGCAAGAAACCAATCAGATGGTGTTCGGGTTTCTCTCGCTCTATAAAGACAGGAAGCTGGCTGAAACCGAGTTGATGAATCTTGCTATGGGAGACATCAAACTAGACGTTGGTGTGGTGAGAGAGCTCTTGGACTTTTATTTCTTGAGCAAAATCCATAGAGAAAGCGCCAACTTTTATAAGATCAAAAATTTCCTTGACATGGCAGCTAGTCTCTTCAGCAGATTCAAGAAAAGCGTGTTTTTCTTAAATGAATTACTTGCTGATCCAGAAGTGAAAAATATCGTCTGTGAGGCGATCATCAATTACAGTCGCGAGTACACAGTTAAATCGGTCGAATACACGATCGCCTCTCAGAGAGAGGCCTTGGAAAAAGCGTCAATCATTAAAAAGCAGGATCTTAAGCATTTTTCCAATGAAGAAGAGAGTAAAGGAGAGATAGGATTCCACTCAATGAAGCATTTCTCGTTAATTTTCAACGATAGTGGTTGCTGTATACCTGTATATAGTGACGCTAACCAAATTCCCAAAGTCATCAAAGATTTATTAGAATCACAGAGGTGTGAGACCGAGGACTTTAGAAAAATGGAAGCGAGAGTCTTGATTGAAAAATTGTTTGATTTCGCTGAGTTGCCACCTGAAAAGAAAGAGTTAGAGGAGTATTACAAACTGCAAGCAATGGAAAGTGATTACGTACTGACCGCGGATAACTTTTTCAAGATGTGCTTGCTGATTACCAAGTGCAGAGCCCAAATGCCGGTGATTATCATGGGAGAAGCTGGATGCGGAAAAACTTCCCTTGTGAAGTTCCTTGCAGAAAATATCATGCAAGTGCCATTCGTCAAGATCAATTTCCACGCAGGAATGACCTCAGAGAAGCTGTACAAAGAGCTAGAGGAGAAAGTATTGGGTGTAGCAAAAGAGGCGCAAGCAGAAGGGTCTAGAGTTTGGTTATTCTTAGATGAAATAAACACTTCAGAGACACTTGGGTTAGTCACTGAAATGATGACTTTTCATACTTTCAATGGAGAGCCCCTCCCAGAAAACATTCAATACATAGCAGCCGTAAATCCGTATGTAAAAAGAGCAGGGAGAGTTGAGGTCGGGCTCGTAAGGAAAGAAGAACATCAAAAAACTCAGGAGCTCGCTTATACAGTCTATCCACTGCCAGAGTCATTGTTTAATTTTGTGTGGAATTTCGATCAGTTGAATAAGAATGATGAAGTGCTTTATATCCAAAGGATGCTTCGATGCAAGCCAGATGATGAGATATTGAATTTAGGAGTGCATTGTATTATGCGTTCTCATGAATTCATTCGCGACAAAGAAGGGCTTGGGAGTGTTAGTTTGAGAGATGTGAAGCGATTCGTTATCGTGTTTGAGTGGTTTTGGAAGAGCTTGAACGCGAGGTGGAAAATAGCTCAATTGAAGAAGCAACAGCAACAGCATCAAGGTATAACCTCATGGTTAGTTGGGCGTTTCGGAAGGAAGTATGACCTTGGTGAGGACTGGAACGAAAACAAGATTCGAATGAGAGCGGTTCTTCTTTCTCTTGTGATCTGCTATTACATTCGCCTCGAAAAGCAGACTGACCGTATGAGATATTTGAGAGCTATCTCGGAAATCACGAAAAAAGGTAAAGGTCTTGGTAAAGATTTTGAGAGTGAAGAGGGCTTATTGAAAGTAATTGAGGATGAGCAGACAGAATACTTGAATAGGATGAGGGATAATACTGATAAAAATCTGCTGAGAGGTGTGGCGTTTAACACGGCTTTGAGAGAAAATGTATTTGCAATGCTTGTGTGTTTGGTGAATAAAATCCCAGTAATTGTGTGTGGAAGACCTGGCTGCAGTAAGACTCTCTCGTTCCAGTTGCTCCTGAACAATTTGAGAGGAAGCGAATCCAAAGATGACTTCTTTAAAACTCTCCCGACATTAATACCAGTCACTTTCCAAGGTTCACTCATATCGACATCTGAGGGTATTCTTAGAGTGTTTGAGAAAGCCCAAAGGATTCTGGATGATAATTATGACGTGATAGATAGGACAAACACAAGAGAGATCATCTCTGTGGTATTCTTCGATGAGATGGGTCTAGCAGAATTATCCAAAAACAACCCGTTAAAAGTCCTTCATTCCCTCCTGGAATATGAGGCTGATTACACCCCAGAGCAACTGAAAAAGCGAGTAGCATTCGTCGGAATTTCAAACTGGAAATTAGACGTTTCGAAAATGAGCCGAGCAGTCTTCCTCGCACGTCCTGACTTAGATGTACCAGAACTCAAATACACCGCTAAATCCATCATGGATAGCTTCGAGAGCAATTTAACCGGCTTAGAAAGATACTTGGAAGCCTTATCAGAAGCTTACTCTGCCTTCAGAGGAGACCAACAGGGGGTTGAAGAAATCTACAAAAATTTCCACGGATTAAGAGATTTTTACTCGCTTATCAAAGAAGCTTGCAAGTTTTATACCAAGAACAACAACAAAATGGGCCACCTCGATCTAGTCGATAAAACGATCACTTACGCGATTGAGAGGAACTTCGGAGGGGCACCAGGAGCGGCGGAACGACTCAAAGCTCATTTTAGAAAGAAAATCAATATCCAGAGTCTCAGACTCATGCCGATTCCCGTACTCGGGCTTATTCAACTGAATTTCAGCGATGCTGAGTCTCGATATCTCATGCTGATTACTAAAGGAAACTTCGGTCCACAGCTCGTTGCGAATTACCTTAGCAACTTGAAAAAGAAGTTTACGATGATGGTGGGTTCTCAATTTGAGCAGGACATTGGTCAAGGAGAGTACAGCGCACGAATGCTCAGTTCGATCATAACTTGCTTGGAAGACGGCACTTCACTGATCATGCAAGGGCTTGATAATATATACCCCAGTCTTTATGATCTATTCAATCAGAATTTCACGATCATCAGCAAGAAAAAAACTTGCAAGATTGCTTTGGGGAAAACTAATAATTCGACATGTACAGTGCATGATGATTTCCGCTGCATCATATTGATTGATGAGAAACAGCTGCCTGAGCAAGATCCTCCTTTCTTAAACAGATTCGAGAAGCAGACGATTGGTTGGGAGAATATCATCACGAATGTAGATGCCATAGCCATGGTTGATAGAGTGAGATCTTGGTTGAAAGATCTTTGTTCATCGGCTGTCAATGAGAAGAAGTTTGTGCTTCCGCAGCATTGGCTAATCCTAAACTCGAGTGATGAAAACATCGCTTCTTTGATTATGGAGCATTGGAAACCGCCAATTGACGAGGAGATAATTTTTGAGAGAATTAAATCGGATATATTGTTAACAGCCTCTGCGGATATTATCCCAGCTTGCTATCTGTCCAAGGCGGCACAGCAAAAATCTGAAATCCTAAAACTCTACTACGGGCAGCCTCATTCTTCCTTGAGTAGCTACCTTCAAACCGCTGCTGTCGAGTCCAAGGGAGTCGGAATTCTCAAGAGCATCGTCTACACATACTCAACCTCTCTTGAAGCTCTCGAACTTAGTGAGCTCAAATACGACGCTTTCCTTTTTGCCAGCATGCATTCTGAGAAAGAGTTAGATATTGAACTCAAGCGATTCATTAATGGAGACAAGACTCATCTGGTCCTACGCTTGAAGGCCGAATCAGACGAGAAGCACTTCAATCTCATCAAGTTCCTTGTCGAACGTATGGCAGCTCAATTCGAAGATAAACTTCCATCACAAAAACACGTCGTCATTGTATTCCACCTCGAACGTCAACTTGCCTTCACAGAAAGCCAAGCAAAAACGCTCTCGATGACATACATCAGCGGTTGGAAGCAGATAATGATTGATAGTCTCAGCGGAAAGCAGTATCTTGATTTCCAGTCACTACTACACCTGAGTTCTGAGGAAATCTTACAAGAGAATAAAGTCATCAGGTTCGATGAAGATTTTGAAGGGATGGTTACTGAGGCGTATCTCAAAATTAATTTCGCGGACTCTCGCTCAGAAAAGGTGGACATGAATGCTTATGTTGCTAATGTTGCGAACTTTTTGGCCAAAAACGAAAAAGTCAGAGCACTTTTCTTAGAAAAAATCTATCAAATGACCTCCATAGACAAGAAATGGCTGGTCGAGATCGTCTATGACAAGCATTTGCTTTCAAATACACGAAATATCTATGATGCCGTGAAAAAATACTTTGCGAACGTACTCGAAAGGCAATTGCTGCAGATAATTATTACGTTGGAGTCGTCTGGAGGCATGTGCAGCTTATTGAATCTGGCAGACACCTTCAGCAAAGAAGACGCGCAGACTCGCTTGCTATTTGAGATTTGGACCAAAATCTTTAGAGAGAAGGACTGCAAACGAGAAGTTATCCACATTAATAAGCAGAATGTGCTGCTAAAACCCTGGAGTACGAAAGTGCCATTTTCGTTTGAAAGCCTTTCTGCTTGCTACAATAACCTTCAATTGACTAACTATGTGAAGCAGTATAAGTCAATTTCTCTCTCTGGATTCAATCATGTTGCTGTGAACTTCGAGGAGCAAAACCAGAAAGAGAAGTTGCTTGCGAGCGCCGAAAAATTGATAGAGGACTTGCCGATTATGAAACTTAGAGAGAAATATGATCCTAACTCGTTCGAATATCAAACCCTGCAATCATTGTTGATCAAAGATGCGCAAATATTTTTTGTGACAGAATATTTAAAACGCAAAGAAAAATACTCGCAACTGCTGGAGATCGCACTCAAAGACACGTTATCTCAAGAGAGTGAGGAAGGAGGCAGCCAGCTCTGCATTTCAGAGGTTATGCTAGCTCTGCTATCATATCAAAGAGCATTCAGTAGTCTATTAGCAATCGCCAAGAGTTTGAAGGAAATTTATCCGAAAAAACAAGCGATTGCGACCATCATCAGAAACTATGAGGCTCTAAAAGCATCACCCCCTGAGTTCCCAGCCATCGAACGGATGTACCGAGCAATAACTCAAGGATTTTATCCTTCATTAGCCATCAGAAATACATTCAGTTCCTGGGAAAAACTACTAGGTGTTATTTCAGAAGTCGTTTTGCATGGAGAACGTATTCAAGATGAGATATCTTTGAGGAATGAGTTTATGGGAGAACTTATTTTATGGAGGGACATACTGTCATCATATAAATTAGTCGGAAGTTCAATGGAAGCAGGAATAGATAATCTAGTTCAGAAAATGGAATCTGCGGGAGAGACAAGTTTACTTTCGGGCTTCCAAGCAGATGTGTTTGTCGCGTATTGTAAAATATACGAAGACTTATACAAAGAATTGCTAGCCAAGAGATCAACTGAAAACATGGGAGAAAAACCGATCGACACCAACGTTTTGATCGGAGAAATTTTGAGAAACTTTGGTGATGGGCTTTACATCTTCTATGTTCACTATGGAACTGAGTGGTCCAAGAACCAAGTATTAGAACACTCACTCACATATGATTACTTGCGTCCGTACTTGGCAAAGATGCTCAAGTTAGTCGTACAGAACCTCAAACTGCAAGTCGACGAGTTTGATCCTTCTTCACTTGTCGCAAGCGATAACACCGTTAAGCTCCTTGATAAAAAACTAAACCATTTAGACACAAACCACGATTTTGTAGTTCAGCTCGAGTATTTCATCTATAACTTCAAAATTTCGAGCTTCTTTGAACACTACGAAAAACCGTTTACAGCTGCTTACATTCTCGGTCTTTGGGAAGCAGTGACCAACACAACAAAAAAACAGCTGGTGAATATACAATTAATTTGTGCTCTGGGAGCGCTGAAGTATTTAGTGAAATGTTACTGCTCACATCTTTTCGAAACGAACAACCAAGAAGGAAGAATCCTCGGGCAGAATGAAGATAAATTCAGCAAGGAAGCTCAGGATGCCGTCGAAAAAATCCTCACAAATAAGAAGCATCCACTCACACATAGTTTGAGAATTTACGCACTGAGAGTTCTTTCTTCTCTCTATGAGAGTTTGGAAGCCACTGTTGATCACAATCAGAGCAAAGTTGAATGGATTTCAGAGCTAAAGCTCCTTGAAGGGCAAGAAGAAAGAAAAGAAGCCGATGGCCTGCCATACGCTGCGATCATTAAAGGAGCCGTTGATATTGAAAATCTCAAGGATATTCCTTACATTAAACTCATGAGAATTACAAACGCGATCCCTCCAACTAATTTTAAGCAAGCATACAGCAACGCAAACGTTGATACTATTTTCCCTCTGATCAACGTCTTCTTTAAGCTTGAAGAACACCTCCAAGGCGGCTCTACTCTATGGCAAATAATCTCGTTCACGAATTACTTATTTAGACAAGTGAATCAGCGCATGTCTCATGAAGAGGCGCTTTCAATGACAATTGGTGAGTTTTTGAAGCAGCAACCAGAAAGTGTCAGAACTCAATTTGAAGATTTCCAAAAAGCTTGGTCCACAATAACCGAGCTCACCTATAACAGCAAGGAGCTACCTGATAAGGCTTATAATGAAGATCTCCCTCTGATTTCTCTCCTTCCTAACAACTCGATAAAAGAAGGCGGACACTACATCACTGCTGCCTTCCAACAGCTTTCTGAGGACCAAAACTCAATATTAGAGCAGATTAAAAGCAGTCCTAAAATCTTGGCTCGCTATCCTCATCTCAAAGATTTCCTCTTTACAGAGACTTATATCCAAGACGCTCTCGAAGAAGAAATCATCACAGATACTTCAAAGGAAATTCAGCAGGTCATCGCCAGTACAACTTACCCAAGTTCTTCATTTGGCAAAGGAAATGATTTAGTATACGACTTCAAAGCCGTCGAAGACGCTGTCTTTAGGTATTTGTTGCTCACAAAGAAGAAGCTAGATGCTCAGCGAATTCGAATGGTCCAATTTAAAGGAGAGCTCGCGAAAGACGAAAACACTGATATCGTTCGAATGATGAGAAAGAAGATTTCGCAGCAATCGCTGACGCCACAAGATGCTAGAGCATTCAAACAGTATCTGGATGAAAAGAAGCTTAATGATCAGTGCATTGAAGATCTCTACGTCACAATAGCAAAGATTCTCGCTTATGCTAGCAAGTCAAGACTTTCTGGAGAAAATATCATCGGAGTCAGTAAAAACGTGCGAGGGTTAAACCTTCCATATAGCCTCGAGAAAGAGTTGCCGGTTGACTTGAGAAATCTCGACTTGAAATATATCGTTCATCTCTATGAGATACTTGAAGAAGAGTATTACTATCCAATCGCTGAGAGGAAGGCTCAGGAGTGGTTTAAAGTCGAGCTTGAAACAACACAAAATCAGCAAGTCGAGAAGGTTTTGAGAAAAATGGAAGAGAAAGGAATCGCGTTGGATATCCTGGTAAAAGGATTGAAGAGATTTGTTACAAGGTATCTTGACGATGATTTCAAACGAAAGGCTGGGTTGAAAAATTGTTTGGGTTCAAGAGAGGGATTATGGCCTGCGGAAAGACTTGCGGTGGTTATTGAGTTGATAAACGAGCATTTCCCCGAAGAGATAAAGGTGGAGAATATTATCAGCGTGATCAGAAGGATTCAAGAGTATATCAGCTTGAAAGAGGTTAAGATGTCGCAGATTAAGAAACCTGAGCTGCTTGGTGATGCGGCTGGAGGAAAGAGTGTGATTATGACAGTTGTCCCAGGAAGAACATTCATGAATGTGCCGAAAAAAGCCAATTAAATGATAAGCCTAAGAGTAGGGAAAAGAGAACCCAGTTTTTGGATATGATTGTGCTATTATATGCATTCTTTTCTAAATATGGATTGAATTCTCATTAATATTAAAAAAACGAAAAGATTCTGAGTGGTCCGGTGAAGAGATGCAATAATAGGGATTTCTTAGTTTGAAATTGGACTCCACTCATTATTATTTCATAGGGGGAAAAAAATGAGCATTAAGCTAATTCTTTGGTCAGATTAACATCTAAAAATAACATACAATAAAAGTTCTAAGTCCAAACAAGCTAAAGAAGCACAAAGAAATTACTGAGATTTACAGCTCTAATCATCCCATAAATATCATTCATTATCTTTAATCATTCCATAAAAAACGATCAGATACTACTTAATTGTCCTAAAGAGAGGACAGTAATTTAATAATCACTTTCTCACAAAAAATTTCTGCTTCATATACAAGTTCATGCATACTTGTATACATAGTATATATGGACATGGCTAATATATATATTCACATAATCACATAATCTTTTATATATTTGATATATTAATAAATAACTGCTGTCTGCGGAAATTCTTGCACTTTATATGTTTTATTCTTCTAGATTAGTTGCAAAGTTAAGCTTTTTCGATATCAGTTTTTAACAGGTTCCTGAGTTTCAGATGATTTCTATTTGCAACCCGAACGTCATCAATTTTTGCGATCTTTTCGAGATATTTTCCCAGATATCTCAACTCATCGTCTTCATCATTTCCATTGTACGCGAGGATGGGAATTCCATTATCAATTTGAAAACCAAAATTTTGAACCAAGTCATCCACGATAACGACATCTTTCAGATCACGATCAATAATTCGGAGGTCTTTGATAACCAGTCCGTTCTTTGTCCTCAAGCAATTGTCTCGGTGCAATATATATTTGATAAACTGCCCGTTAGGATCGATCTTGCTGATAATGGTATTCGCCCACAGCATCGTGGCTGCGGTAAATACAATAATTTCGTAGTATTGACTCATGCTTTCCAAAAATTCCTTCAGGTATGGTCTCAGCTTGATCTGAGTCTAACAAAAACAATAATTGTTACAGCACCAACGAATATTTCTGCTTACATTAGCTTCGTTGCCGTCATCATCAACGAGAGTTATCGGTATCGCATTGCGATCGTCCATTGCACAATTTGAAGTAATTAGGGTATCATCAAGGTCTAGCACGAGAGTTTTTTTATCTAAAGAATAAGAAAGAAAGCATTAAAATTAACCGAAAGATGTCTAAAGCTTTACCTTTTTTTGGGTTTGGAAAGTTAATGATGTCAAGCTTCTTGAGAGAAATGAAGCTGTTTGATGGAGGCTTCAGTGAAAATAGAGAGTAATTGAGCCCTTTTTTGACTTTAAGAAGGAAACGCAAAATTTCCTCCTTTGACAGTTTGCAATTCGGCGAGAATATTAAGTGACGGAACGGGATCTCTTCGATTGAATCATTGATGTTTTTTTCGTTGTCTTCGTTCTCAGGATCAGAATCGGAACCCAAAACTAGAGAATTAAGCTTCTTCTCGACGCCTTTTTGAAGAAGAGCTCCACATGTTTGAAACTTGCGAGAGCCTCTTGTTGCAATTTTTCCCGCTTCGTAATTTTTTTCTTCGCAATTACCAGTTCGAATTTCTAACTGTTTGTAATTCATCGGTTCTTGATTCTCGCTTGAGTTGCTTTCCTTTGAAGAGTCATCTGGTAGCTGGAGACCCATCCTGCGAATTGCGTCTTGAGAATACTTCGCAAAGGTGCTAGTCATTGTCATGGCTCCATTTTCTGACTTGCTGGTGCTGCAGCCAGAATCATCGGTTGAATCTTCCTTTGTGAAATCGATGAGGTTTCGATAAACATCTGAATGCCTTAGCATTTTCTTGGCTGTGGCACAAAAGAGAATAAGACTCATACATAATAAGGTACTGCTTACGGCATGGAGAATTAGAGTTTGATGAATCAGACTCACTGAGGAAGGAGTCTCGAAGCATTTTTCGGAATTTAGTAGTTTGGGCTGAGCCGTCCTCCTCGATATAAAGGTCAGAAGGCAGCGGCAGAGGCTTTTTCTCAAGAGTAGCACTTGGAGTTTCCATCGAGTCTCACCAATAAACTATTTTAGAAGTATAAACTGATTAAAGGTTCTGACGGGTTCGTATGAATAAAATAAATTATCTGAAGAGTTTTAATGTGGAAGTTTCAAATGTTTTTTTTTTTTAATTTAAAACAGTAAAAGCGTTATTCTTAGAGTCCAGTAGAGTTTTCTCTCCTCGTCAAAAGTATGAGAATCAAGTCTGAAGACGTTTGAGTTATGAGATTTCTTTGAAAATTCTTGAGAATTACAATATTGGAAGTGAAAACCCTCAGGGATCGAGGATATTTTTGTCCATGGTTTCTAATTATCTGCACCGCCGAGATCCTTCTTTCTTTATCGTTGTAATTGGCAGAGAAAGTGAGATCTAATCTAAAGTTTTTTACTCATTCGAAACGCTTAGTTGTTCTTTGTTGTTCAATTTGAAGAAAATATAAGTAAGTAAGAGGTTATGTATAGTTGATTGAATTTGAGACGGTGAATAGCAAAAATACTACATTTTGTTTGGTCTGAGATTGAGAGCTAAAGAGTGCGATTAGAGTTGAAGGAAAACAAATACAACTCTCTTAGACTCTTATACATAATATTTGTCGTATACGAAACAAATTGGTTCCGAAAGGATCCAATTCGAGTATTTCGAGGATAGCAAAAGAGACTTTCATTATTTTCTAAAATATTCGTATCCCAATGCATGATATCCGTTGAACGTAATTTTAATTTTTCATCAATTTCATTTGAATATGACGACCGAAGAAAATTTAGTAATAAATATCAATGTCTCATGAAAGTCCGATTCATTTAAATAACCTCTGAGATGATTATTCCATCGAGCTCGAGAAAGTGCATTTCTTATAAAAATAAAACGATTGCTCCAACCCGCAACAATGTAAAAATACCAAGTTACTTAGACTCATTTTCGCAAAGATATTCAGGAGTTAATTGCAAATCTGCTTTAGTCTGACACTGAGATAATAATAAAATAGATTATCGAGGAAAAAGAAAATGTCTCTAGCCAGACACAAGCAGAGAATCCACAAAATTCAATATAACAGTGTGAAATAGCGAAATGGAAGTTATATATGATCAAGCAAATAGAAATATCACATTTATGTTTTGATTCTTTTTTTGAAACTGTTAAGGTCTGATAGCTTGACCTGAATTATAGTGAGCAGTTTTGTCCAAATTACAGGAGCGCAATTTCTGATGTTATTTTTCTGATAATTAAACATAAATTATTGAAGAAGCCTCAGAAGTTAAATATGCTTCCTGCTCAGACTCAAGCTCTATTGATTTCGGTCATGATTCTATCCACGTCTTTACATTTCGGAAGAGGTAAAATAAGTTTCATATTCCTGGAAAGTTCACCGTTACCCAGGTCAGACGATTTATGATCTATGGGATTGGTCTTTTAGTGATGCCGACTGGACTTTTTCTCCAAACAACCCAAGCTTAACAAATCTGATAACTTTATGCGGTGAGCAGATTCTTGGAGGTATTGGAAAACTTGGAGCTGGTTATTCAGCGGTGAGAACCTATACGTTAGGTCCTCACTACGGAACTGTGACAATAAGCTTCAAGGCTTTTTTTATCGATACCTGGGATAGTGAGTGGGTAAAACTTTATGTAGATGCTTCTGCTACTCCTGTTTACGAAGAACAGTACGTCTACACTAATGGTCCATCGAATATTTGTGGGAGCGGAGCCGAAGACTTGGCGGTCTATAGGACTACAGGGCCGTTTGCACATACGGCGCACACACTTAAACTTACAGTTACAAATACTCTCAACGAAGCCCTTAATAACGAAGCGTTTGGGTTTAAAGACATCATCATTGCTTATACGCCTTGTCATCCGACATGCGATTACTGTTCAGGTCCTTATTACACTGATTGTACGGCTTGCACAGGGTTACTCAACTTGTATGCTTCACCTAAGGGGCAATGCATAAATCCTTGTCCCGATGGTTGGTATGCATCAGCGAATGTTTGTTATCAATGCTATGTAAGCACCACGAGTCCTTATTATTCATGTACAACTTGTGATACAGCTGGATCAAGCAATTGTTTATCCTGCGGCCCCAATACGTACCTTCAACTCGTGACTGCAACCAAAGGATACTGTGTTACCTCGTGTCCAGCAGGGTATTATGGCGACACAACAACTTGGACATGTCAACCGTGCTATTCTGGAGGTGTTCCTAACTACTATGCTTGTGCAACTTGCAATGGTGGAGCCGCTACAAACTGTCTCTCTTGCAATACAAATACATTTCTTTACCCAGTGGACAGTTCTTGTATCAAACCATGTCCAACTGGTTGGTGGGGAGATATTCCTGCTTTGCTTTGTAAACCTTGTTATGCTATCACTACTACTACTCGACAACCATGTAGATCTTGCTTTGGTGGTTTAGCAACGAGTTGCAATACTTGCAACACTGGAAACTATTATTTTGCAATTGATCACTCATGTCTCATTACCTGTCCAAATGGCTACTATGCAACAGGTCTCGCTTACCCAAACAATATTTGTAATCAATGCTATCAGTATAACCCACCTACTAACCCGGATGGGACTTGTGCTACGTGCACAGGACCCAACGCAAATCAGTGTCTCTCCTGTAATTATGGCTGGTACCTCGATCTCACCACAGGCAAATGTGTAGCCACATGTCCAATAGGATATTGGGCTGACCATGTGAATAATGTTTGCTCACATTGCTATCAAGCCCCTCTCACAACGAGTCAAGAGCAATCCTGCTATACGTGCGTGCAAGGCACAGTGAGAGATTGCACTTCTTGTTCTGGGAACAGCTACTTTTATGCTGCTTATCAATCTTGTTTGCTGACTTGCCCTTCTGGATGGTGGGGAGATATCACAGACAATTTATGCAAACAGTGCTATCAAGATTCAGGAAGTAGTCCCTATACATGTGCTACTTGTAATGGTGTCTCCTCGAATAATTGTCTCAGCTGTAATACTGGCACCTTTCTCGATCCAACCACAAATACATGTCTCTCAAGTTGTCCAACAGGATATTATGGAGATACAGAAGATAATAAGTGTAAATTATGCTATATCTCATCCGATCCCTCAACGGACATAATGAAAAGCTGCAAAGAGTGCTTGGGACCGAGTAAAATTCAGTGTACCTCTTGCAATCCAGGGAACTACTTTCACAGTGTTAATAATACCTGTTTGAGTGGATGTCCGAAGGGATGGTTTGCAAATGGGGTAGCAAGTACTTGTGACCAGTGCTATACAGCTACCTCAACAACTTCGGCATTAGGATCATGTGCAACATGTAATGGAGCAAACTCTAATAATTGCCTTACATGTCACAAGAATTATTTCTTGTACTCTCCAACAAGTACATGTTTGCTCACTTGCCCAGTAGGTTACTTCCAATATCCAAGAACAAGAAGTTGTAAGCAATGTTTTCAAGCAGTTGCAAGTTCTCCAGACTATGAGAGAACTTGCGCGACTTGTACTGCAGAACTATCAAATAAATGTCTGAGTTGTCTCTCTGGAGAATACCTGATGCCCACTAATTCGACATGTCTAAAGTCATGCCCAACTATCGGATGGTATCCAAGAACTGATATCAATGAATGTGGTCAATGCTATCAAGCGACCGACAACGAAGTCGAAAGAACTTGCGTTACATGTACTGGATCAGCTTCAACAGAGTGCTTCAGCTGCGCTCAAGGAAACTATTTATATTCTGGGAATAACACATGCCTGAGAAGCTGCCCAGATGGATATTATGCAGATTCTACTACATTAACATGTAAAGCTTGCTTCAGTATTTCCTCTATCACAGGAAGATATAATCGGAGTTGCAAAACCTGTAGTGGACCTTCTCAGAACGAGTGCCTGAGCTGCTTTTCGCCTTCATTGTACAATCCGAAGTTTCATACTTGCCAAAGTTCTTGTTCATGTCAAGGATCATTTTATTATGATTCAATCCAGCAAGCTTGTGGATCTTGCAGCGCAAGCTGTGATTTTTGCACTGGTCCCAACGAAAGTGATTGTATATACACTGATGCTGTGAATTATACTTGTTTGGGTGGCGAAAGTTATTCACAACAGAATCCAGCTGCCAAAATTTACGGAGTGATCACAGCAGCGACATCAGGAACCACCGTCATACTCTCCATGATAATCATCATAGCATCAGGAGCAACAGCTATGGGAGCTCTCACCTCGCTATCTCTGATCGGTATTCTAGGTTTATATCAGTTCCTAAATGTGAACTATGCCACAAATGTTCTCATTTTCTTTGAGTACTTCTTCTCCAACACCTTTGGAGACTTTCCCAATTTATTCACTTTCATCCTTCAACCAGATGCAAAGCTACTTTATAAAGATACGAGGATTCAAGGAGACAATAAATTTAACCTCTTCATCATAAGCAACCTATTCCTCAAAAACTTTGGTGGTCGTCTTTCTCTCATTTTGGCTTTGTTAGCATTTGCTTTAGTGCTCAGAACCATAGCAAGGGTAATGAAAAAATCCAAAGCGATTAATCCATCCATCCATGAGGGGCTTCAAACGATTAGAAACTTCATCCAATGGAACCTGATTCTCAGTGTGTTAATAGGATCATTTGTTCAAATGGTTCTTTCGGTGATGCTACAACTTCGTTATACTACAGAAATCAACAATTGGTTTGGATTTTATTCATTTTCTCTTTCAGTGACTGGATTAGTTGCTGTGATATTCACTTTGGTGTTATTATTAGCTTATGGCAAATTACAAGAGGCTACATTACAAAAAAATCAAAAACTGATCACCGTCACCAAAGTTCTTCTTAACACAGGCTTCCCCTCTCAAACCACAATTTCAACAAATACCAAAACCAAAGTCGAGCCAAATAAAAGAAGATACTGGGCATTTGCCTTTTGCACTAGAAATTTTCTACTTGTGCTCTTTATTAGTACTCTCTCAAACAGCCCAATCTCACAATGTGTCCTTTCATTCATTGTAAATCTCGCACTCTTTCTGGCGATGTTCAAATGGAACTTTTTCGAAAGAAAAATCCAAGGAAAATTCATGAAAACTTGTGAAGGTATCAATACAATCATTCCAATGCTATTTTTGGGTTATGGAGTGAATGATCTGAAGTCAGGAATGAATAATGGTAGCAATAATAGCAGTGACTTCACTTATGGAATTGGACTTGGGTGGATTATTATTGTTCTAATCAATTTTATTACAATTTTCACATTTATATTCCAGTTAATTGAAGCATATTTTGTGTTTCTACGATTTCTCCCTTGGTTCAATGCAAAACTGCAAGCCATTGTCGGCTATATAACAGGTCGAGACCTTCTCGAAACCCAGCGGGAAGAAGAATCAGAAGCAGCCGTCAAAGCCCAGGACAATAAAAACTTAAACACTGACATAAAGCGGAAAGATTCGATGAATACCCTCCAGAATTTAGTGGATTTAAACAAATCACAAAGTCTCAGTCCAAATAACCATGAGAATTCATTCACACCATTGCAGATCATACCTGAGGGATTCTTACCAGGTGGGCAGACCATATCATATGATGATATAGGAATCAGAGCGTCCTTTGAAAGCGATCCTGAATCTTTCAAATCAATTAAATCACATGATGCAAACCAAGAGGACCCAAAACACGAGGACGCAAACCAAGAGGATGCAAATCAGGAGAACGCAAACCAGGAGAGAAAGATTAACCGGTCTCTGGTTTATTACCTTCGAGAAAACTACAATCCAAATCTCCAAGATTGATAATTCTCGTCAATAACCCTTGATACCTGAAGATAATTGAGAACATTATTATTGTTGCCCTATTGAAAAACGAGGAACTGCTATGGTAATTTTTTTCCTGACTACAATATAAAACTTTCCACAGCACGCCTAAACATACACATACACTCTCGTTTTACTTGTAAAGCAAGCCTCTTCTCATGGAGCGTTTCAATGCTATAATCTTCGTCCCAAAACAAAGAATTTTTAGAGTTTTGTCTTTTAGACTCGAAAATACGTATTATGATAATATTAACCATTTTACATTACAAATTATTGACTAAAAGAAATTTCTTAAATTTTATTAAAAGCTTTGAAAACTACATCC
>ENA-UOTX01000915-UOTX01000915.1-compost-metagenome-genome-assembly--contig:-NODE-915-length-26868-cov-13.349931_pt1 | contig 26868 bp, 14 predicted proteins | sample MGYA00238143_ERZ746982 | MGnify/ENA primary metagenome ERZ746982 (study PRJEB28758, sample SAMN06268862) | compost metagenome | isolation source: single cell | place: USA: California, Emeryville, Joint... | reverse complement strand
GCGATAATCTCTGCTTTGAAGCAATCCTGTATAATATCCCTCGAGTTATCAAGCACCTTCCCTCTCAGATCATCAAACAGCTTGTTTAAGTTCTTGCTTCGGAAGCAGTCCAACTCCTCGATCAACTTTAGTCTATCCGTGGTTGATTTCAACTCTCTGTAATCCCAGTAAGCGAAGATCCCATGCATCGTGAAGTAGCATAAGTTAAACGCATAGAACAGAGAATTGATCAACGTCACCTTGTCCAGCAGCGCTGCATAATGCGTTCCGAAAGAGAAATATTGCACGATATTATAAATGATCAGGAAAAACTGGAACGTTAAGACCACTCCAGTCAGAATGACATACAAATTCAAATATTTCCCAGAAACAGTCAGCTCTTTCGCACTCATTACCAATGACGATCCTGGATTACAAAAATTGCACTCTGGACGCGGCTGGATCCCGTCTCGGAACTTGGCGAATAGCACGATTTGCTCGTTTTTATGCCATGATTGCCATAACGGCAGATCCTTTTGTGTCTGCTCTAAGCCGTTTTGCTTGTAAAGAACCAGTGGATCTATCATGTCCAAAATAACCGTTCCTTCTGAATCATGCCCGTACTCACCACAGCCTACTTCTTTCTTTCTCGACAACGGATAAGGGTCATGGGATTGCCTAGTCGGACTCACCCCAGGGTTAAAACAAGGGGAAGTCGTGAGCTCTGTATTAAGATCCACGAGTTTACGAATGCTTGTAGGATCATTGTTGAATATCAAGATTTTATCATCGTATAGCTTCCGTTGTTTATATCCCTTAGGAATCTTAGCGTCTGAAGTGACGATTTGAATGTCGCTGATAGGACAGTCCTGAAACGCTCCAACATAGAAAGGACGGGGCTCTGCTGCGCAAATGCGGAATCCTTCACGGTTTTGGCCGTATTCTGTGCTCATCACGAAATATGACGGCAGTGTTTGCGTGCAAAATTTGACTCCGTTCCAAACGTAAAGAGTGGTCGGAGGTCGTTCATTTATGTTATTTCCCACATCTTGAAGAGGACAGGCTGCAGGTGTGATGATCTTGCTATCAGGATTAAAGCAGCCTGGGATAGTCCCGTTCCAAACTCCAACGTCCTCGTTGTTTTTGTAAGTAAGGTCGCAGTCTTCACCAGGGGGAACTATTTTGATATCGGTTATCATTGGAGAACCACAATTCATGTGCTGTAAACGATATAATATCTGCGTCAGGTCAGTGTAAGGGTGATCACGGTTGAAAGCATAGGTCCAGTAGACTTGGAAACCAGAAAACAGACAAGAAATTATAAAAAAGATTATCGGGAAGGCTAGAACGGCCATTTGCGTCCGTCTTTTGAAAACAGAAGGCTTAATCCCTCGAGAAAGTGGCCCGAGTGGTAGCCGTTTGAGAGTGCTTGGATCTAGAGGTAAACGCTCATCAGGCTCTTTGGATTCTTCGATTTCGAAATGCTCCATTTGTTTTGTTTTTTAAATAAAATCTTCTAAGCTGTTTTTCTACCGATTCCAACTCACATTCAGAAAACATTACTTCATCAGCAGTGCAATAAGATTTTGATGAACCCATATGATCTTATAAATAAATATCATCATGGTTTCAGCTCAAACGGTGATTTGTATCGAACAGTAAACCCAGAGTTCGATTATGGACATAAATGCTTTAGTTATAAGCAAATTCCATACCCAAGATTGTCTCTGAGAGAGGATAGTGACTTAATTAAACTGATCTGCATGGTCCAAAGCCTCACACGAAGAAGCAGCGACATTTACGAGAAAATTTTGTTCTAAGTGTTTGTTAATTGTGATAATTCCAACAAAACTCGAACTATGAAACATTTGGATATTTGGTTGCTATGATCAATGATCAGAAAAAGATTTTGATGATTAATCGATCAAACAAGTATCTGACACACCAATAAAATGCTATCTGAACGTTCTATCTGAACATGAACGATCCTTACTACTATGATCAATGTAAATTATCATCTGACCAGGCATCTTAGCCCTAACCTGGTTTTCTGGCTGTATTGTTAGTAGATGGATATGATAACTATGGTGATCCATACGGACCAGAACAGAATAGCCTTAACAGCCTCGATAGCCTTGACAACCGTAATCAATGTGATCGTAATTAAAACTCTAACCATCTGTTAGATCATTTCGATGACATTAGCAAACCGAACGAGTACTTATCCAAAGGAAACAAAAATTTTGAAATTGACAGTCCCGATCTGAAAGAACTAATAAGCAAACCTCAGAAACAACAAGACGGAAATGCCTATCTGCAAGAGTTTACGCTTCAGGAGCATTTCAAAAAGCACATTGATACGAAAAACCTTCCTCGAAAAAATATCAATGATGAATCCGACATATTGGATTTTATCTTAGCTGACAAATCTCAGCTAGAAGATCTTCTCAGTAGCATTGAAAACCAAATCCTTTCAGTAAATGAGTCGGGAAGCGCATATCTCAGAGTCGGAAAACTTTTCAATTTCATTTGTGTGAAATTAGAAAAATTAATTAGCAGTCAGAGTCTTCTCGATGAAGAAGTAAGAATAATGGAATTAACTTCGTTGTTGGATCTTTTTCAACGCTGCCTAGAGGCAATCCGATTGAGTTCCTTTTCAAATATTTGTTTAATACCTGAGTACAGCTACCAGCTGGCAATGGATCAGATTCTCTTTGAGAAACTCCTTGATATCGGGGCCACAGTGTTGGATCAGCTGCCGCAGCAGACTGAAAAACTCCTCACATATCTCATTGTTTTTGTGATAAATCCTCCAGCTCCTTTCGTCACATCCATCGATCAAGCTGCTGACTGTGCGCTTGGGTACTTTGCGCAAAATCTCTTCAATAGCCTCACTCAGAGCTTCTTTAAGCTTCTTTCAGTTATCTTGGTTACCTCGCCAGCGGATATCGTCCCTGGGTACATCGATTTAGTGATTTTACCACTGAAAGAAATTATGATGGACTCGATTCTGTCGAAAAGCGCTGGTAATACTCCAGGAGAAGAGAAGAAAGTTGATGGAGTTGAGTCATTTGACTTTTTGTATTTGGATGAAGAGGATGAACTCAACTACGAAATCATGAAGTTTTTGCTAGTGGCTATTAACAACCCGCTCAACGCACAACAACTCATCGAGACTGGTTTTCATGATGACTTGTACGGCGCTCTCAGAAGCACCTGTGCCTCATTCACAAAGAATCCAATCAAAATACCCCCTAAAGTGTCTGAACTAGCAACGAGCCTCCTTCGCTCGCTGTTGACCGAACTGGATTCAGAGAAGATGGCTACTTTCCGAGATATGATATACCGTGATATTTGCCAAAGCATCGAAGAGCAAAAAGTCGAGTTTGTGCGTGATATAATCACTCCTATAATGGCCGGAACGAAGCATCAAGTCACTCCTTTATGTATTCACCTTGAGGGAGATATCGAAAATTCCTTGGACCGCTACCGGTCAACAAAGAGTGGGTCTCAACAGATCGATCAAGACAAGCCAGAAAGTAAGGGGTTCAAGTCAGAGGCGATGTCTCATCAAGAGAGAGGTCATTTGCTTCAACAAATCCAGCATTTGTCGCTGGATCAGAGGTCAAAATCACTTGGAGTTCCATTGAAGGTCAATCAACTAGAGTGGAAAAGGCTTTTTAAAGTTGATTATTCCAGTCATTATCCAGCAAACGCAAACCAGACTGTCTTTCCTGCTCTTCAGTATAATATAGGCGCTCTCGTGATATTCCATTGCTTCATAGATGATGAAGTCTGCAAGGTCGGCGTATTTTGTGATGGAATGGTGCATTATTACCCTTCTAACCCTTATGGCTACATGAAGCAGAAGCCCAGCACCACTCTGGTAGCTTACAAAAAGCCTGACAATTTTCTCTTCTCATACTCTCAAACACGAAAACTGCATTTTCTCTCTAGCGAGCCTCCTCGAAAACAACCTTCAGTACCTGTAATACAGCCATCTAGCCCCGCTATCTCTAAACCTTCAAGCATTTCTCTCTCGAAACCGTCTAATGTCGCTGGAGCTAAACCATCTAATGTTGCTGGGGCTAAACCATCTAGCTTGCCTGCTAAAAGCCTCCCTTCATCGATAAAAACTACTTCAGCAGCCATCAAAAACCCCATTTCTTCGGTCAAGAGTCCCCCAGTTTCCACCGTGAAAAAACCAGAGATTAGCAAAGGACCAATCAAATCAAACCCATCGAAGCCAATTCCTAATAGTGATTCAAAGGGGAAGCCAATTCCAAGCAAACCAGTCCCGAACAAGCCTTCCAATTATGTTCACAAACTAGTTAAACCGACTGGAAAACCTCAACCCGTGAAAAAGGATCCAATGGCCGACGTCGTTTTGGAATTCTCTAATCAAAAGATCATCCTAAGGCATCATGGATCTATCCTAATTGAGTATTCTCTAAGCAATCCAGACGCTGGGAAAGTAGTTGGAAGTTTCAAAACAATGCTCTCCGAAGAAGAGAAGAAAGGCCAACAGCTCCCTGAAGCTAATACGACTCCTTCGGGTATTTCATTCATTCAAGGGGTCGAATGCTGGGTTCTTTGCCAAAAACAATACACGCAAGCACTCTCAGAAGAAGAGCTATCCCACGATCAGCGCTTTAAATCCACCAAGCTGCTCTCAGAGTGTCTCAGGTATCTACGCAGAGATCGAATTTTCTTCGTTCCACAGCACTTGACGCTTCGTCAAATCCTGTCACTGTTCTCAAAACCCCAGGATAAAGATATCACGAAACAAATCCTTTGCAAAATCATGCCTCAGGAAGAGATCGAAACCATTCATCAAGCTCAAAACATCCTTGACTTGTTCAAGGGCTCCGAGCAAAATATTCTTGATCTTTTCTTGAGCAGCAAGCATGGAGTGAAATGGCTGTATGACAGGTTTAATGGTCGCAGTGATAAATTTTATGAGAAAATCCTTTCATTGGCGAAAAGCGATTCAAAGATCGCACGAGAATTACTATCGGCTGAAAGGCTTGAAGAGATTTTCCAAAGAATTAATCGGGCAGCGTCTAAGAAGGGATTATATACACAATTCTCGGAAGACATAGCAGCGTTGCACAAGCAGCTGCAGCCACTACTCAAAATTGGCTCTTATCAGGAAATATTGACTCAAAATGAGATGTTCTTCTATACCCTGCTGAAAATCGTCGGAGCTATGCTGCAAAATGACATTACCAACTATACTTACAGTTGTATCCGCTTGAAATTAGAATGGCTAGTGTACAAGGCTCTAGCTGACACGCTTTGTGCGCAACATTCTCAGGATCAGTTCACGAAAATGAGTGCAATTGAATTGATTGCTCTGCTCTTGAATAAAATTTCTTCGATGAGTGGGTCTGTTGGCGCTTACAGCATGATTGAACCTAAATCCAAAGAAGTTCCACCGTTCTACTATGCAAATCCCGCTCTAGAAGCAGACCCCAAGAAGAAGATATTCCAAAACTTGCTTTCTTGTTTGAGGGTCATGTTTGAACAGCCAATTTCAGTTCAGAATAGAAGGGAAGCGATCACCAAGATGAAAGAACTAAAAATCCATGTCCTGATGGCCCAGTTCGTGGTTGAGCTTGATGAGGGCCATACCAAGTTCCACGAGGATCTTAAAAGTACCGATCTTTGCTTTATTTTTCCATACTCATATGCATGTGCTTTAGCTATTTTGAGAAAATGGTCAGAAGACATCCAACTGAACGAAATCTTCTGGGAGCCCTTACCCGAATACGATACCAGAAATCCGGATGCCAAAAACACTTTATATCAGAAACTATTGGACCTAAAAGAGCAGGTAGAGCAAACAATGAAACTCGATCAGAAAGAAGAATCAAAAGGCGACTCAAGAGACTTTAGCAACAGAGAAAAGTATTGCTTGTTTTTCTCTAAGTCGTCTGTTAACAAATGAATTAGTCAGGAGGACAGGCTAGTAAATCAGATGGGTACTATCGCATTCGTCAATGAGATCGAGAAGAACCTAAAGAGGTACTACGACATCGAAATCACTGAACAGACAACGGATCTGTCCAAGTATCTCACCCTTCCGCTCAACCAGGCGTATCCCAATATCCTCAAAGAACTATGCGTCGATTCCTCCTCTATGAAAGGCCCTAGCGGATACGATCATCATTATAGCACGTCAATTACAGCGGACATGAACCAGCAAAAGACCCATCGCATTCTGAAAGAAATCGGCGATTTATCAACATCTCTCCCTGTTTCTGAAACAAATTCAATTTTTGTTCGATACGATAAACAATGCATGGACGTCATGAAAGCTCTGATTTTTGGCTCCAGAGACACTCCATACGCTCACGGCGCTTTCCTATATGACATCTATATTCCTCATAGCTATCCCAATGGTCCTCCTTTAGTGAATCTCGAAACCACAGGATATGGAGAAGTGAGATTCAACCCGAATCTTTACAATTGCGGCAAGGTATGCCTGTCATTACTAGGCACTTGGAGAGGCAACGCAAACGAAAACTGGAATCCGAAGCTATCTACTCTCCTTCAAGTGTTAGTTTCCATCCAAAGCATTATTATGACCGAAGGTGTTTATTACAACGAACCTGGCTACGAGAAGGTGACAAAGGAGTCTGCGATACTCAATCAAGGGTACTGCAATATCGTCAAATATGCTAATATAAGGTATGCGATGATTGACGCACTGAAGAAACCGGCTCCTTGGTTCAAGGATGTTATTCAAATACATTTCTACCTCAAAAAGGATATGATTTTAGAAGACTGCGGGAAATGGATTGCCGAAGCGAAGAAGAATCAAGCCAGATATGCCGATCTGGTCAATAGTCACAACCCAACCTTAGCCCAAATGTTCTCCCAAGCCTCAGCATATCATGACAAACTCGTCGAAGCAGTAAAAGAACTGAAAGCCATGTTTTCGAAGCTAAATGTTTCAATCGAGAAGTCAGTTCGTTTGCGCACAATACACGCGAATAAGAAAGCGATCATGGAGCTCGAAGACGTAGAAGAGGTCGATATTGACACTCGTGTTGAGAAAATCGAAAATATTGACGTCTCATATGATAACAAAGTCCACCAACGAGCGATAGACATCAACGATGAGAAAGTCACTAATCGTTGGTCGAGATATATCGGCGCGATGGGCATTGACGCTGTTAAGAAGCAAGCAAACGCGCAGATATGTCTGTTTGGGCTGAACGCTGTGGGCGTTGAAATTGCGAAGAACATTATCCTTAGTGGTGTCAAGCGTTTTACTATCTGTGATGGAAAGAGTGTCTCTATGGAAGATATAGCTGGGCAGTTCTATTTGACTGAGGAAGACATTGGCAAAAACCGAGCCAAAGCCTGTCTTCATAAGCTGCAGGCTCTGAATCAGTACGTCATCATTGATTTCCTGGAAATTAGTCTCGACACCTGCTATTCAGACCTGTCTAAATACTTTGATAGTTACAACGTTATGATAGCTTGTGAAGGAAATAATACAGCCCAGTCAGCACTTAACGACTATGCTCGGAAGGTCGGTGCGTATTTTGTCAGCGCTGCTGTCTACGGACACTTCTCGAGGGTTTTCTGCGATTTTGGAGACAACTTCCAAGTATTGGACAAGACAGGAGAAGAATACCAAGACATGATCCTGAAGTCAATTTCTAATGATAATTTAGGCTTGGTTACCCTGATTGATGGCTCAAAGCATAATTTACAGGACGGCGATGAAGTTATGATCTCGCAGGTGGTTGAGAATCCGGGAGATTCGGCAAAAAAATCAATAAATGGGACGCAGCATAAAGTAAAGGTGGTCGATAAAGGCAGTTTTTACATTGGCGATACAACTGTTTTCAAGAGGTATATGCACAATGGAATCGTTAAACAACTGAAGCAAACTGAAACTCTTAATTTCAAACCGCTCTCGCAGCTAGCGAATAAATTCAAAACGTTACCACCTTTCGATCAGACAATCAGCTCGAGCGACTGGAACTTCATTCCTCGAGTGGTTCCTCTCCATGTGGCATTTCAAAGACTTGACTGGTTTGTCGGCAGGTACGGGAGATTGCCTTATGCTTGGTCAGATAACGACGCTAATATCTTCACCGAAGAAGTTATGAATGAGCTTTTCATTCAGTTCCCTGACCAATGGAACGAAATCCAAGCATTAGAAGACAGTAGGAACCTAATGAGCAAAATTGTGCAAACGTTTTCGTATACATGCTCAGGAGTTTTCCCTCCTCTCGCTGCGTTTATCGGAGGCGTGGCCGCTCAAGAGGTAATAAAGGCCATCACGAAGAAATACATGCCGATCAACCAATACTTCTATTATGAAACTAGCGAGGTTATTTCAAGCCTCGATGCTGCACAGATTAAGCATGAAATTCAGAGCATGAAACAAGATCGCGATTTAGCATTCAGGATGTGTGTTGGAGACACTTTGCTTGCTAAATTAGCAGCGAGTAGACTTTTTATGGTAGGCGCAGGAGCAATCGGCTGTGAATTGTTGAAAAACTTCGCGATGATTGGTTTCGGAACAAGTAAAGAGAAAGGCAAAGAAGGGAGAATTTATCTCACTGATCCGGATGTTATTGAGAATTCTAACCTCAATCGACAGTTCCTTTTCAGAGAGAAACATATCCGAAAACCTAAATCCACCACCGCTGCTGCAGTGGCTGTGTCTATGAACAGCAAGCTCAAAGGAAATATCAAACCTCTTGTGGAGAAAGTGACAGAGCAGAATGAATATCTTTTCAGCAATAACTTTTTCGAGAGCTTGGATGTAGTAGCTAATGCCTTGGACAACGTGAATGCGAGGAAATATGTCGACTCAAGGTGTGTAAGAGCTCAGAAGCCATTGCTGGAAAGTGGAACGCTGGGACCTAAAGGTCATGTCCAAGTCATCATCCCATTTAAGACTGAGTCCTATGGCTCCCAGCAGGACCCTCAGGAGGATAATGGAGACATCCCTTATTGCACGTTGAAAATGTTCCCTGAAGAGACTTTGCACTGTGTAGAGTGGGCGAGAGATAAATTCAACAAAATGTTCACTCAGAAACCTCGAAGCTTTGAGAAAGTGCTGGAAGACGCCAAGAGCTTTGACGATTTAATGGCACAGGATCATAAAATATTGGCCGAAGCATGTCGCTTTGTGAAAAACTGGCCGCAAAACTTTGGAAACTGTGTTGCTTGGGCACGTAACAAGTTTGAGAAATTCTTCGTGAATGATATTAAACAGCTCCTGCACACCTATCCTTTGGATCATAAGCTCGAAAACGGCAGCTTATTTTGGAATTTACCTAAACGACCTCCTGTAACAGTTACGTTTGATCCGAACAACGACGTTCATGCTAGTTTCGTCGCTGCCTGTGCCTGTTTGCGCGCTATCACTTGCGGAATTCCCATTGATCGAAAAGACCCCAGGAATCCAAAAACCAAACTGGACATCGCGCAGCAAGCGGCCAAATTCAAGCCCAAAACCTTCGTCCAATCAGATAAAAAGGCCCAATCATTAAAAGAGCAAGCAGACAAAAGCAATGATGGAAATAAAAACGAAAACAAAAAGTCGCTAGACAGTGAGCTAAGCAAAGAAGACATCGCGAAAAATATACTCTCTTGCGTCAAACAAAGAGTAGGAGATCTTGCAAACGCGAAAAACAAAATGAAATGCACACCACAGGAATTCGAAAAGGATGAAGATGAAAACTTCCATATTGATGTTCTGTATGCGATGACAAACTGCAGAGCGATTAACTATAAACTCGCTCCAATGGATTGGATAACGGTGAAACTTAAAGCAGGACGTATTATTCCTGCGCTTGCAACGACAACATCGGCTATCGCTGCTTTACAAACGATAGAGCTCGTCAAATTGATTGCCAATGTGGGTGTTGAAGATCATAAAAACTCTTTCTTGAATTTAAGTATTCCGATTCTCGCTCAAAGCGAACCCTCTGCTGCACCGGTTTATAAGCTGACTCCAAAACTCACGGTCAATCTCTGGGACCGATGGGAGATTGATCTTGCGCTCTATGAGGATATTACGAGTCTCGAGACTCTATTTAATTATCTAAAGAGCTTTACATCGCTTGATCCTCTGGATTGTCTGAGAGGAAATACACCTGTCTATATTGCAACGCTGATGAACATGCCAAATAAGAAGAAAGAGCAGATAGCTTTGTTACAACAGCCTCTAAAAGACACTTTGGGAATAAGGGTAAAACATTTTGCCTTTTGTAACCTTAATCTGAACCTTTGTTACTTATAGGATCAGAAATATGTTGATTTGACGATCACATTTACATCTGAGGAAGCAAAACTCAACAATCCAAAAGACTTCACTATTAAAGGTGTCCCTATGATTCGAATTATCTTCTCTAATTCCAAGAAATGAAAAAATTACTAATTCATTTTATAAGACAAAACTAGAATTTATCTTTCACTTCTTCGTCATCGCCAATTCGAAAGAAAGAATTAATAATTGAATGTACCTCTCCTGTGGTATGAAGGAGTCAATGAAACCTTAATTCAACAAAATTTTCTTAGCATTGCCACCATGCCTATCGAAATCCATTTTTTCATACTGATTTTGCTATAATTAATACAGGAAGCTGGAAATAATCTAAAACCTTTTCAAATTCATAACAATCTTTAATAACAAATGTCTGAACATTCTGTTGTTTATTCAATACAGACATCTCATTCTCTAAACTCAGCTTATATCACTGGGAAATAAGGAGTGTGGTGAATACCGCATATTCCAATGCCATCTTTAATCGCCACTCTCGCGTGTCCATTTTCACCCCACTTTGGACCCCAAGAATTTCTCACAATATAATAGGGGATATCATCAGTGGTATTGTACCCAACAGCAATAATAGCGTGATTCGTTTTTGTATTGCATGCTTCGTCGTTTATTATACCCGAGCGATAGTTTTTCCATGTCTCAGCATTAACAGAGACAGCAACCGGTTGTTGATTAAGCGCAGCCTTAAGAGCCTCAGGATTCATACGAGGGACAATGATGTAGCTGGATATATTCCCATATCTCTGGAAGTCAGATCTGCATGTTCCTTCGACAGCCTTGTAAGGGTAGTCCTCTTGGGAGGCAAGGCCTCCATTAGCAATGACATAGCGGAATGCTCTGTCTTTGAGCCCTCCGTGACATCCTTTATTTCCGTGGGTAGCAGAGCAGTCAACGAGTTCTTGTTCAGACAGATCCAGACGGACTCCTGCTTTAACGGCGTAAGTACCTTCGATTGCTGCGACAGCAGAGAAAGCCCAACACGAGCCGCACTTTCCTTGAGTCTTGGCAGGGTTCATGATCGGTCTCCAGTCGACGCTGGCATTGAGATTCGTAATGTTTAAGTCGGTGAATCCGATGGTGAAATCGTCCTCGATGAAAGTTTCTGGAAGAGTAGAACCGAGAAAGATGGCGGAAAACTCTTCCTCAGTGAGGTGAGTAAAGCCATTGAGGCCCAGTTCGTAAGTCTTGTTAGGATTTTTGTTGTGTTGCATAATGTGTAGATAGTTGATGGAGAAAACTTTGAATCTGTAGTCGTCTTCAGCACCGCCGAGATTGTGGTTGTATTCGACCTTCCATTGATGATAGATGTCTTTCATGGCTGTCGGTTGGACGAGAATATTTTCGACTGTTCCGCTTAACTTGTTTCGGAGGAGAAAATAGCCCACAGTAAGAGTACCAAGAATGGCAAGAGAGAAGAGGAGGTTCTTTTGCATTTATCTGGAGAGTTTTCCAATAATTTTTGTTTTGATTTATGAATCCTTGGCTGATTTTTTTAAATAAATGTAATTGAAGCTCCTGAACCAATTTTGATATTCTGACTCTTAATGTAACCCTCTCTAATGATGGAAAATCCAGTAGAGTTTTTTTTTTGGTAAATCATCACAGTCAACGCTTGGAAGCACCGAACTTGTGCTACAGGTCGCCTAGCTAAATAAAAAAAATGCCATTGACTTCATTTCATACAAGGGATATTCTCATCCAACCGAAATATTATTACAGGAAAAAATGGTAAAAAATACTGAATTGCAGGATTTGACTTAGGATTGAGGTAATTCATTTAGCTCTAAATTTCCAAATGATCTTCGATAAGGTATCTACGCCTTTTATCTTGGGCTCATTTGGAGTCAGAGCAGACCAATTCAAGAGATCTAATTCGACATTATGCGATGAAAATCTCTTTTTTTATGATTTTTTTTTTTGAGAGAGAGAAGCATTAACCCAACAACAACAATATCTATAAATACACTTTTTTAGCGCTTGCTGAAGTTATATGAGCAATTTAACGATAGATTGTTTAAACAAATCAATTTGTAAATTTTGAGTGAAAATGGTCTCATACAGAATAAATTAATTCTCTGTAGGCAGGAGTTCTGCTACCTTGACAGAAAATGCAGATATATAATGCCGAATTTTCATAAATCACGCTCTTCTTTTCTTTTTCGCTTGATGTAATAAAATCTTCTTTGCAAAATTCCGAAACTGATCAATACAATAATCCCAACAAGGAGCTCTCCTTATTTCAGAATAATACCTCAAAGCTAAAAGCTCCATTATTCTTTGTTATCAGAATCTGATAATATAGACACGTTGGTAGAAGCTTACCATTAAGAAATAAATACTTACAAGTGGTTTCTTCGAGAAATTTGAAGTTATGTTATTGCTTGTTTTCAGATGTGGAAAGAGAATGCAATATGGATTATAAGACCAATAGCAATGAAGTTTGCGTTTAATAATCCAAGCCCAGCTGGATGAGTTCCTAATTGCTGTGAGAATATCCAACTATGAATAAATAATTCTTAACAGAAAGTGACAGTCCAAGATCCACCTTGAGGGCAGGAAAGACTGAGGCCTGGCTTAAGATCATCAGCATGGGTATTATAGCAGCGAGGGCTTGGGAACTTGGGACAAGAGACACCACCGCAATTACCTCTAATAGAAATTGGGTAGTTGAATCCCTCGATAAGACTGCCGTCATACCAATCTCTCCCACCTTTTCCGAAAGAGAACTCAGCCAATGATGCACCTCCTCCACATTTGTCAGCTGTGATTCTGACGGCTTGCTGGTGGTCTCCGAAATGCATAGACGCAGAAGCACGAGGATTAATTCTTGGGCCACCACAGATACTGATGGGCTTGCCACAATTATTTCTGATGTTAACGGTCACTGACATACCCACAACGAGAAGAGCAGCAAAGAAGATAATGGCTTTCATAATGCAATTTGATCCTTTATTTTAAATTAAGTAGTTCGGGATTATAAATTAATCATAGCTTGACAGCTGAAATAAACTACTATGCTACTTCTGCATGAGCCAAATTTTTGAGAAAATTTGAGTGATTCTGATTGAATATCACCCTAAGTCCAGTACGCATTAGCTCAAAGGGCTTTTTCCAGAGCATACTTTGCAAACATACAAACTCATAAGCGATATGGATCAGTTTTTGCCGAGCAATTTCACAAATCAGAGCTGGAAAAATTGGTATGAAATGATGCATTAGTTCAATGAAATAGGAACTGTTTCGAGCTGTAAGAAGCTGTATCCCTCACAAAATTCTGGTTGTTTATCAAATGCTCTTCGAATGGGCAAAGTTTTCGAAAACATTTCAAAAGAAATGAGCAAATCTCTCATTAAGCAATGCATCTAAAGATTTAACTGTTCAAACAAGCTGTATCGGTAAATTCGGCAACAAACTTTGGTTTCCAGATTACGACGCGGTTTCAATACTCAATTTTGACTTTCTGATGAAAAAAATTATTTGATTTCAGACAGAAATGCTCTTCCATGGGCTTATAGACCGATTTTATGAGTAGAAAATCAGATAGTAGTGTCAAATTATATGTGAAGAGCATGAATCTCATAACCCTTAGTGCATTCTTCATCTACAGAGAATTTTATTTTAATTCATGCTGCATGAGCCAATTTTCATTCAAATTTTACAAAGGACAATTAACTCGCTTCGTTTATATATCTCTCACTGGTCACTCGCCTCTCATAGCCTCTCAAATCACGAAACCTGTCAATATCGATTCCTCTCCAAATTTAGCTATGTGAAACATCAGCGTAAAAAAGAAAAAATAATCGGATTTGAACGGACATAGAAATGTATCCAAACAATAAAGAGACGAAATGGCTTCCATTGTTGCTAACATTCTATATTTACTTCTCCTTTATTTCAACCGAAGCATTGGGCCATCAATAACAAAAATGCACATGTGATCTTCGAGTATCATTGCCATCATCATTTCATGAATTCCTTAAAATATTCCTTTCACACCCTTAATTGAATAAAAGTTGTATTCACATCCCTTTTAGTTCCACAACGACTTTCTGATGGGGATGCACTCGGTTGAAAAAAAATCAATTTCTCATTGGTAAAGTTTAAGTACAAAAGTGGGTGTATGGTATGCATTTAAAATTAGCAAGGCTAAAATAGAAATTAAAATTAGCTGCTCTTTATTAGACTGGCGTTCTTTTAGTGCGTCGATATGCTATTCTTTGATTCAACTCCACGTGTGCAACCCAATCTGCATTCCTTTAGATGCTATTTAATATAAAACTAAGTCTTGTTGGTTTCTTGGTAGAAGATAAGCAAATTCCTTCCAACAATTGAATACCAGAGCTACAATCACATTTCTGAAGTCTCTATGGCTGAAATCGTATTGCTGCTTCTTCCTCTGAGTTTTGAGTGGTCTTGCTTAACAAAGTATATTTAGAATTTCCAGCATTGATTTTATCTTTTTCCAGCTCTGAAGTTGAAGAAATTTGACTCTGAATACCTTTCCTTATGGAGCTAGCATTTCTGGAGTTTCTTTAAATGCTCATGCGTGCTTGGCTAAGGATGCATCCCCCAATTAGAATCATTTTTTAAGAATTTGGCTCAAGAGGACGTAACTACTGTCTATTTGAACTTCCGATTCGGAATCAAGTTATAATACATAAAAAACTTAAAACTCTCAAAAAACAAACAAGCATCATAATGGGTACTAAAATCTCAGTCCAAAACAGAAGCGGCCAAGGCATCATGGTTGAAGTCTGGACCAAAGGCAAAGGATTCAAGGTTGCAAGTTGGGGTGTTGGCGCTGGCGCCGAAGGCAACAAAAAACTCGAGGCTGTTTGGTACGATCTCTGCGTCATTGCTGGTGACAAGAGATACTGGATTGGCATTTATGGAGGAAACTCCGGTGGTACAAACCTCTACTTCGATGGAAACACTCTTGCTCATCGATAATTTCGGAGTTCTGTTCTCATTGAAAGCATGAGGCTTTTTATTCTATTCCTTATGAATTGTGTTACGTACTTGTTTTTTATTTGTTCTTGGGCTCAAATTTACAAATTCCAACCAAATAGCATAAGGATGTGAGTAATCAAAAACACCTGTCTTTCACGCCAATTTGAGTGTCTCTTAAAAAAGTAAATTCTAACTAAATCTAACCTGTAAAACCGACAATCATTGCTGACACGGGTTGAGTAAGGCTGGGATTCAGTGTTTCTGGCCGATTTCCAGAGTCAACCACGCTTATTATTCAAATGTGTTTCACTTCGATGCAAGCAAACAAGGATAGCATTTTTCAATGAGTTGCCTCCTTTCTATTCTTACTTGAATTCACAGAACATGAGATAAATCAGGTCAGTGATATAGCAAAGTGATAATAGCATTCAGTTTGGAATGACAACACTCTCAATCAGAAAAGTTTCAGTTTTTAGTAATACGAAGAAATAAGAACATACATATTACGTAGATCCAACCCCGCAGACGAACCAATTATAATTATTATCAGAGAAATGTAATACTTAGAAATTAATGCTTCTATCTATAGAGAGATATTTTTAAGAATTCAGAGAGATAAACAGTCATAGTTCGTGATATTTGCTACTTAGTATTATTTCGGGAAGGTTTGTCGAGTTCTAAGTCTTCAAGAGGCTCACTTAGAATATATCTATCGCCTGTCTCACTGTGGTTCTCGTGTGAATCACCTGGAGAAGGAACACTCATCCTAGCAGAGGGATGTTTTTTGTCTCCGAGTAATCTATTCGAGTGTTTTTCATATTTCTCCTCTTTCGGACAGAGAGAGCGATTTTGCCCCTTAGAAGTTGAACGAGATCTTTCCCGGGATTTCGTACGTGTTTTCGAGCTATCATTAAAAACAAGATGATTATTTCAGGGAGTCAAGTCAAATTACCTTTCATTAGAGCAGCGTTTCTGCATTCTCATCACGATTAAATTTAAGAATTATTGTCTCCCAGACTGTAATGTCTTTTTATTCTGACTATGACTTAATATCGGTTTCAGGCATCTACATTTAAATGACCTCAATCTCAAATTCCATCTAGATAAAGAAGAGGTCTTCTCCTTTCAGATCGCTTCGTTATAATGGGAATATTCTTAAACATATTTCCAAACTGACACTTCGCCGTCTAATACAAATTTAGAAGAACTTAAATTCTAGTCTGTCATTCTATAGCCAGTCATTATAGCACGCTAAGACGTCCAACATATATGCATACATTATGATAATGCTATGTACACATGCAAGTGCTTCAAAATTCATATCAGTTCTATTTCATTTGAGAGAAAGAAAAAAAAGAGAGCCATCAAATCCATAAAATCAAGATTCATCAGTCCCGCTAGCTCTTGTAATAATTGGAAGGTGTTCTCCCAGATTAGGATTGAGCATCAGAACGATTTCATCGATCGATTTCTCCTTCGTTTCGGGAAGCAGGTAATAAATAAAGATAAAAGCCATGATGCAGAACATCGCAATGACGAAATACGTAGCAACTTTTCCTTCATTACTCTCTGTTGTGGTTAAAAAAACTGCGCTTACAGCGTAATTTGCGACCCAATTTGCCGTCGTAGATAAGCTCGCAGCCGTCCCTCTCAAATGCAGAGGGTATATCTCAGAATTAACTGTCCATGGCTGCGGGCCCATCCCTGGCGAGAAGCTCGCCAGATATAAAAATAGACTGACAATACTCACAACACTCCCAACTCCCATCATATTCTCAAAATATATGAGATACATTCCTAACGACAGACCAATCATACACAAAGCAAGGACCGGTAGGCATCGAAGCATAATCCAGCGCCGTCCAAGTCTAATAATAATATCTCATTAATGAGGACATTTCAGGTTGCCATTACTTGTCGGTATAAAAAACAGCTACGATCGTGCCTAAAAAGTTGATGGCTCCAAGCGGAATCGACCGAATGAGGGTTTGTCGATCAGTATCGCCTCCCATGCCGGCTTGCTTCATTATAAACGGACCATAATACATCGCAGTATTGATTCCAGCCAATTGCTGCCAAACTTGCAGCATTACGCCGACGAACAATGAGCGTCTGTAAATAGTAAACAATTGGACATAGGTATCTCTTAGTTTTATCACTCCTCCTCCTTCTTTAGAAATGCTATCGATGATATGATTAAACTCGTGTTGAATTTCCTCCTTTGCTTCTGCCGTACGTTCATGGAAGATTTTTTTCATCACGTCCAGAGCTTTTGAGTTCTGGTTCGTTTTGATAAGCCATTTTGGGCTCTCAGGTAGATACAGCATTGCAAAGAACTGCAGGATTGAGGGAAAACCAGCGATTCCAAGCATAAGTCGCCAGCTCTCGCCACAAGCAAGACACACCAGATAAGCAAAGAACTGGCTATTGTTAGACAGGTGATTTGGCAATGAGCATCCACGAGCTCTAGCGAAAAATTACCCGAATGTTATTAGCAAATTATTGATTGTCACGATAGTGCCTCGGATTTTCCTTGGGCTAATCTCGGCTAAATACACTGGAACCACCATAGCTGCGGCACCCACTCCAATCTAATAAAAAACACACTTGCTAAATTGAGATTTAGGGATACTTACGCCGACATAGCATCGTCCTATTGCCAAAACTGTGATAGAGGGCGCAAAACTCATGAGGACAGCACCAATAGTGAAGGTGATATCTGAGAGCAATATCATCTTTTTCCTTCCGAATCGATCGGCGATAGGTCCACCAAAGAACGATCCAACTGCAGCACCAGCGAGTGCAATGCTCACAATTAGCTGCGAAAGCATCAAAATCTCATAATTGCAATATTCGCGTGGTTACCTCTTTTTGTTGGTTAGTGATATTCGGAAATGAATTGTGGAAAAATAGCGTTGCTCCTGACACGACGCCTGTATCATAGCTAAAAACACATATTATTGGGTGCTTGGCGAGTAGAAGTAGTTCACCCGAAAAGTAAACCACCAATTGCTGCGGTACAACTCAAACAGGCAACAAATCCGAGATTATACGTTCTTTCTGCCGATTTCACTTCATTTTGATTGATAAGGGCATCCACTTGGCCGTCTAGTAGATGCTGTTTTGCATTTAGGTTAGGTTCTTGCATGTTTCCAATCGAATGTTAGTGATTATTTGAAGAGTTAATACTCATTCCATTTTCTAGAGTCAATAGATATTTTATCAAGGAGTCAAAAAGAAACACACCCAAATATTCAGTATACTTAGAAATTAATCAACGAACATATATTGGTTTGACTAAAAGATGATTTTGAACACAGTTTTAACTTGATTATCGTCGATTTCTCACAGCAAATCCCGTTTAGGAAAGTGAAATAGAGCCTTGTCACAATACTAATCGAAACTATCACATTAGGCCATGGGTATAATTTCTTTTCATAGCAGCTACCTGGAGGAGGAAAAGGATTAAATAAACTCAATCTGAGTCTAATTTAAGCATAATGTGTTTACTAAAGGAGTTTAAATGCGATTTTTCAAACCATGAGGCTTTATTATATCCCAATATAGATTCATCTTGATTGAAGGAAAACGCACTCATGACATCAGAATGATTTATTTGTTAACCTTTAGATATTTCATTTTATATAACACCAATGGATCTATGTGTCTACTCATCCTAGTTTATGAATCTCCTCAATTCCGCGGAGTCACACATGAAATAATTTCCCATTTTAGGCAGTTTTGAACAGGTAAGCTGTACTGAAGCCCAAGGAATACTCATTTAGGATCTTTGTGATTTTAATCTCTCTTGTTTGTCCTGGAGGAACAACCACTTTCGCAGAGGTATTGAGAGGATCTGATTCGATCTTCAGTCCCGAAAGCCTGAACTTCACCTCTTCATCAAGCGTCAGGTCTCTCGTATTGTTCTCATAATAGAAGTAAAAGCCATCAGAATGTTGGAGAACGTAGCACCAAACATCCAACAATTCACCAGTCTTATGATGCTTCCTTTGTAACTTTTTCCCTTTTTCTTTGGCAAGAACTCTCAATTGCTCAGAGCTTCTTTTGAACGTCACGACTTCTTGGAATATCTGTTTAGGTTCGATGTACGGGTTCACTTTAGTCAGCACAATCTCTTTCTCTCCAGGAGCTACAGTTACTTTAAACTTCTTTCCAACTCGGGGTTTTTTCAGTTTTATTCCGCTCATAATTTTGAAGAAAACTTCTGACTCTAAGGTCGCCTGACTTTTGTTCCAGAAGAAGAAGTATCCAAATCCGTCATCGGTAGTCTCTGCGACTCTGAAAGCGTTCGGTTCACCCTCAGCTTCATAGCTTTTAAGCGCTGGAGAATTCATGGCTTTGTTCATATAAACCTTCTCAAGGAATGTCCCAACGGCTTCCTTTGGCACTGTTTCGAACTTAGTCTTACTGTATCCATAAATACTGATCGTCACATCATGAATTTGCTCGTCATTCCAAGGCACTTTAACGTATGCAAGATAGCTGCCAGGAGAAAGCATTCCGTCTGTCCAGACTTCTCTATTTGCGTCCTTAATACCCTGCACGTATTCAAACTCCCCTCCTGGGAGCTCTTTTCCAACGATAAGGTACATATCTGAATACTCATAGCCTTTTTCGAAGTGTCTCTTACTCTTTTGGTTGAGGGTAATATAGTAGTGTCCTTTCTTTGCAATAGTAAACCTAATATAGGTAGGGTGGCTCGGATCCGCAGGGAATCTGAATGAGCTGTACTCGTAGTCGTCGTGGACTCTGCAAATCTGAACGTCTGTGAAATAAGTGGAGAAATCTTCATAGCTCATATAGAAGATACCGTCGTCCTTATCTTCCAAACCGACCTGCTTCTTCAGGTCTTCAGTCCAAAGATCCGAATTGTCGGACCAATCTCCTTTCCATTCGGCTTCTCCCCAAGGGTTTCTCAACTTCAGAAGGCGTTGAGGGCCGCGCGCAGTATTCAAGGTGACACAAGAAAGCAAAGAGTAGGCATGAGAGCCGACCAACCCGCAAGAAGTTAGGAGGTCTTGACCATCAGCTAAATCACCAGATCCGCAAGTCATTGCGTAATTTTTCTTTTCTCCGTTGTCGATTGCCTTCCAGATCTCCTCAGCATCGTCGACATGAGGCAGCAGGGTTTCAGTTGGAGCTCCTGTCAAATCATGAAGACATTCATTCGTGAGTCCAGCTTCAATTTTGAAGTAAGATCCGTAATTTTTTGCCCATGCTTTCTCCAGAATAAAAACCCAGAGTTCATGGTCATTACCTCTTGTAAACATTGGAAGAGCGTTCCTATTTTTACAAGGGAACAGGTCATCTACAACAATCTCTTTCCATTCTCCCATTTCGCAGATTTGCACGGCATAGCATCCGTAAGGGTTAATCTCCTTAGTCTTAAATAGCTTTAAAATTCTTTCTGGAATTTCTGCGAGCGCGCTCAATGTGGATAAGAAATAGCAATCTCCCAGCACTCCTTGCTTGATGTCAGTGGGATCTATCCCTCCTTTGAACACTGCGGCATCTGATCCCCAGAACTCACTTGGGCTCCTCCAAACAGCAGAGGCGTATTTCGCAGCGAATCGCGTGTTTCCTCCAGTGATGCTCCTCAGTTCGGCCGGGAATTCAGTATCTCTGAATATTTCGCCTGTTGCCTTGAGTCGAGTCATGAGGCTTTCATAATCCGAGACCGACGCGCTTTTGTTCAGGTTTTGTCTAAAGATATCTTTTCCAAGCTGAGCTTTATTGTCCTGACCCGGTTGGTAGTAAGATGTAGGAGTTGGTTTTGTGATTGTATAAGTGTTGGTTAAATATGAGGTTGTGGGTTTATTGGAATTAATATAGCTTCCCGACTGAGGCTGGTCAGTATTTTTATTTGTGGTGATGCTCGTTGGTGAAGTGTATCCTCCAGTCGCGGTGCTAGTGGCAGTTGTTGGTGAGTTTATGCCTCCAGTCTGAGTCGAATACCCAGGCTTGGTGGTGTTCGCGTACGTTGGTGTATAACTACCTGGTTGGTATCCTGTCGTACTGTTGGTGAAGCTCGATGGTGACGAGTAACCCCCAGTAGCAGAAGTTCCGGTTTTATTGTTTGTTGCGTTAGTTGGAGTGTAACTTGATGGGACGTATCCACCGCTTGGAGTGTATCCAGTACTAGGCTTATAGCTGGTTGACGAAGGCGTATAGCTGCCTCCTGTTTGAGAATACGACTTGGTAGCGGTTGTATCTGATGTCGTTGCTGTTACTTGAGTCTTTGTAGCGAGAGACGTGGGGCTTTGGTATGAAGTTCCTATATTCGTCTTATTTTGAGACTGTGAAGATGATGAATTTGTATAGGAGGTAGTCCCTGACACACCTGTTGGAGATTTGTAGGAGCCTGGAGTGTATCCACCGACGTTTGGAGAGTTGTCGGTGCCGGTTGTGAGTCCAATTCTTACCGAAGAGGTATATTGCGACATTTTTTTTTTTTATTTGGAATTAAATTTTAAAATGTTAAACTGCACTATCTGAACGCTGATAAATCCAAATTTGAAAGAGTCTAAAGCGTTGCATTTCAACGCTTTCTCGCTTCAGCGTCTAAAGAAGATCCCAGACCTGCTCGAGCTTTATTTCTATGAAATAAGCCTGTTTAGTTGTTGATTATCTCTAACCTGAACCTTTTTTTTTTTTGGCTGAAAGTCCTTATCGATAATTTTTTTTTTTTAATTGGTCATGCAAACCTCAGATATCAACATTGGGAAAGTACAAGAGAAATATGGACCCAAAGAGCAGAGACCAAGTATTGAAAAAAGGGCTGTTAGTGTCCTTGACCAATTTTATTAAAACGCTCGTCGGGATTGGAAGGCCACGGGAATTTTTTTTATCTAACACGTAATCAGTCTTTAAATTTTATTTCCCTTTTTTAGGTGATTTAAGAGCCTTCGACAAAAATCGCTCAACGCTCAGAGTTGCAAGGGGTTTCGCTAAAGTACGAAGTGCAACGAGTCACGCTTGATGAAATAGACTTTTTTGAATTCTGAATCCAAGCCATGCGACGATAGTACAATCTTAACTGCATGATATTGGGATTTTGGATGGCTATCGTTGAGTTCTCAGTTCTAACTACGGCCTTCTATGCATGAGCTGCCTGTAGCTGGGTCTAACAAGCTAGCAGTTACTCGTTTCAATTAGATTATCATTTTCCTTCATGGAGATCTTCAGTCGCACGAAATGAGCTATCTACAGAATTCCGGGTGGTTTCCATTGAGCGCAGGTTTCTATAATCTTCTCATAATCTTTATCGAGTGATTTGGAGAAACTCAAAACATCCATAAATGATATTTCTAATCTGAATAGAGCAGACAAATATTCTGATTGCTGGACCAATGCCAAGGAATTACGGCTTATTTCTGGAAAGTAACTCCAATCGCCTTCGTTTTTCAGCTTTTCCAGTCGGTTACTACTTTAAACGAGCCAATATCACCCAATTCGGGTTCTTTTTCCTTTCTTCTGACAGTGGTTAACCTTCTGTAATGGAACTTTCTCAAAGTGTAAGGGATTATTCCTCTTTGTTGAATAAATAAAAGCTTTTCCCAATCAGAACTTAGGCTATTTCCAAACAACACTTCGGCAATCACAATTTTCTTGTCAGTCTCAACATTTTAGAACTGCTTTTACGACTAAGAGAGAGAAATCAGGTGTTTTGCTTCAGCCTATTGGAGATCAACATCCTTTAGATATTTCCAGGAATCACGATTAGCTTGGACTATTTAATTTGCTGAGAGATCGGTACTTTAATTAAGTCTGCATATCTTTATTCAAAGAATTTTAGAATGGAATATCGAAAACTCGGAAGATCCGGACTCGAAGTCTCCAGAGTCGCCTACGGAGACATGCTGGCCGAAGATAACGAAGAGAACCAAAAAAGAACCAACGAGACCATCAACAAATGCTTCGAGCTCGGAATCAACTACTTTGATACCGCAGAAGCCTATGGAGGAGGCCAACACGAGACTCTCCTTGGCCGAGCTTTAAAGCAATGCGGGAGAAAACGCGAGGATTACGTAGTATCAACCAAAATGTTCTTCGGAAATAAGAACGACCCAAATGGTGTCGGACTCTCCCGCAAGCACATCATCGAAGGAGTAAACGCTTCTCTTAAAAGACTGCAACTTGATTACGTTGACATTGTATTCTGCCATCGTCCTGATTTCGATGCTCCTATCGAGGAAATCTGCGCGACATTCGCACAACTCATCAAAGAAGGAAAAACTTTCTATTGGGCGACGTCCATGTGGCCTCCTGAGCTCATCATTGACGCTATGGGAGTTTGCGATAAGTACGGATATCCTGCTCCAATAGCCGAGCAGTGCAAGTATCATATGCTAGCCAGGCGCTATATGGAAAAGGACTACACATATCTCTTTGATAAATTCGGGTATGGCACCACGACCTACTCGCCTGTGGCGAGAGGATTGCTTACGAGAAAGTTTATTGACAATCCAGACCCGACAGGGACTTGCTTTGCATCAGATAATCCAACTCGTGTGAAATATTTCCATTTTATGGAGTGGTTTTCACCTGAGAAATATGAGTCAACGAAAAAGAAATGGGCTCAATTGGAGAAAATCGCAGAGGAGCTAGGTGCTGGAAGCCTGAGCGTCTTGGCGATGGCGTGGGTGCTGAAAAATTCAGATGTGTCGACGATGATAGCTGGAATGTCAAAGCCGCAATATGTTGAAGATGCGGTGAAGGCTGTTGGAATTTCGAAGAAAATTACAAAGGAAATTGAAGAGCAAATTGATGCTATCCTTGAGAATAGAATAGAGCGAGGACTCAATGCGAAGACCTGGAAACCGGTTCCTCCGAGAAGATTAGAAGAGTATGCGAGCAAATGAAAGGTGCTTGCTTTGATGATATTGCTCAGTTCGTGATTATTTAATAATAATTATATATTAGGACTAGTAATCCAGCATCGGCTTGAGGTTATGAAAAAATATGGCATTCTTCTTACATAACGACTTTTCACAGCTCTCAAGCTGGATCTTAATTTGAAAGATAATCAACACAACTAAAACCGAACTGTTAAACAAAAATAAATTGTTTTCAGGAGGGAAGGTGATTAATTTGATGCTCTCTTTCTTATTGCAATTGTCAATGCACAAACTTTTTCTACAGATGAATTTAGAAATAAATACTGTGATGGAATTTTTTGTTAAGAGGTCATCAATCTAGTGAAGATAATTAATGCCAACCAGACCACTTCTTTGCCTTTCCCACCATCTCGCTTTGTGCTAAATTTGAGTAGCCTTTTCCTCTGTCTGAGTATGGATTACTGCTCTCTTTCATATATGATCCAATACTCTGTTGCATATCAAATATTCCTTCTTGTTGATATGTCTCTGGTTCCATCTTAGCCGCAAATTTATCAAGGTCAGCTATTGTATTGATAATGGATTGATCACTATTCACTGCGGACTGTTTCAGTTCATCTTTGAGATCAATAAGAGCCTTCTTTCCGACCTCATATTTTCCTACTTCAGCAAGTTTGCTCGATTCTTGTATAGCTTCTCCAGCTCGAACTCTATAATAATTCAGAAGAACCTGACTATCAGGTCGTTGTCTCTTAAATTCCTCTTCATCTGCAGTTACTCTGACAATCAGGTCTATTTCTTTCGTGATTTTCTCCGTTTTTCCAGGTAGATTATAAGTAATCACTGCTTTTGCCACTCCTGACTCTGCAAAGTGATTATCCCAGAGCGGAGTGACAGCTCCCAGACTCAATGTGAGAACGTAGTTCTTACTTTTTCCTGAAGAGAATTGCTTGATATTTGTTTCATACCAGCCTTCAGGAGTTTTTTTCCAGATGAACTCTCCACCAAAGCCCTTTTCAATAGTAACATGTGAGAATAACGAAGATTGAAGAGGTCGGACAGAAATAGCTACGTTTTCTGCGACAACTGTGGCAACTCCTCCAAGAGCATCAGCAAACCCTGCCGCTGCAGTAGTTAGTTTTTCGATGAAATAGAAGTTTCCATCTCTCATTTTTGCAATATTTCCCATGAGTATTGGATCATGATCATATCCATAACCAAAAGTATGAATAGTATATCCGCTAATATCGGTATTCTCAGAAAGCATATTTCTGATATTGTCCTCTGCATACACATCATTGTCTTGCCCATCGGAGAGAACAAAGATACTTGACACTCTGTCATTGTACACTCTGCCTCTCAGAATCTCGATTGCAGTCAGAATTCCAGCCCCTATGTTTGTTCCGCCTGAAGCTTCTAAACTGTCGATAACTCCTGTAAAATATTGCTCGTTTTGACTATTCGCGAACTTTAATGGTGTCAATCTTGTTGCTTCAGAAGAAAAGCGAACAATGGCCAGACGATCTTGTGAACTGAGCATCGTTAGCATATATTTGAGAGTATCTTTAAGAAGCTTTATCTTTTCTCCAGCCATAGAACCACTTGTATCTACCACCCAAACTACATCCATTGGAGTCCTTTCGGAAAGTGAAATTTCCTTGGTAGTCAGGGTTAAGAGCATGTGTTCGCTGACTGTTTTTTTAGGAGGAAGGATGATTGGGTATTTAAGTTTCATATCCAAGGAGATGAGGTTTTCAGGAGATGATTCTGTTGTTGTATTTGTTGCTGATGCTGCAGCCTGCTGGTGAGTTGTTGTTTTTGGTATTGGTTCATCATCTGTGTATCGAAGAGGTCTATTTTCATCATGTGAGGATGAATAATAATGATCGTTTGTGGTATTCTGTTGTGCGTAATACTGATGTTGCTGGGCCTGTTGATATTGCATCTGTTGGTCCATTGCCATAGCAAAGAGCTGCTGCGCTGTAAATAATACAGCCACAATACCGAGCAGTTTCAAGGTTAGTGACATTGTTTTATTTATTTTATTGATAGATTCACTGTATCATCTTTTATATTAGGATTTGATAATGGATTCTGATATTTCTTAATCTGACAAGAAAACGATTGTCTCATCAATTTTTTGGCAACAGAGATTTCATTAATATATACAACGAAAGAGGTGCATACTGCTAACTGCAGCAACTTATCTCAATGACAAATGCTAATCACTTCATAAAAATATCCTTATTGTAAGGCTGACAATACTATGAGCTTACTTGAGCACGATCACTATAAGCATATCACATTAATGCACATTTCGACTTAAAATCCCACACATGAATTAAACCCCTGGCTTTTTCACTCTCTTTTTTGCCTCTTTTATCATATCGCTTTGTGCTGCGTTTGAGAAACTGCTTCCTCTTGCTGAGTATGGGTTACTCCTCTCTTCCATATATGATCCGAGATTCTGTTGCATGTCATACCTTCCTGCTTGTTGATAAATGTGAGGTTCCATCTTAGCCGCAAACTTATCGAGATCAGCCATTGTGTCGATAATGGATTGATCACTATTCACTGCAGACTGATTCAGTTCTTTTTTGAGATCAATAAGAGTCTTCTTTCCCGCTTCATATTTTCCTTCTTCTGCAAGTTTGCTAGATTCCTGCATAACTTCTCCAGCTCGAACTCGATAATAATTCAGAAGAACCTGACTATCAGGTCGTTGTCTCTTAAATTCCTCTTCATCTGCAGTTACTCTGACAATCA
>ENA-UOTX01000912-UOTX01000912.1-compost-metagenome-genome-assembly--contig:-NODE-912-length-26907-cov-9.153187_pt1 | contig 26907 bp, 19 predicted proteins | sample MGYA00238143_ERZ746982 | MGnify/ENA primary metagenome ERZ746982 (study PRJEB28758, sample SAMN06268862) | compost metagenome | isolation source: single cell | place: USA: California, Emeryville, Joint... | reverse complement strand
GCAGCACAATTCAGATAATGACTCTGTGAATTAGGTTAAGTAATCCTGACCTTAGGACTTCTAATCATCCTTACGTCTGAATATTGTTGTTCTCATTCGTGCTTTTTCGTAAGGAAGAAATCTCACTTTGCTAACTCTTGAGGAAAAGCAGAATATTAAACACAGTTGTCCAATTCCAAGAGGTTTCTTACAAAGAAGCAACTCCTTTAGCAAAAGATAAATCGAAAATCTGAAGTAAAGAATGGGAATGTAGTGAATATTAAATAAGTTCGACAATTCCTGGTGGATTTGCTTGGCGAGGAACTTCTCATTATGGACTTAATGGATATAAGACTGTATCGGGTGCGGGGAACATCAATTTCACCATTTTCCCTTGCTCTGGAGGAATAATAGCAAACCAGATGATTGTTTCCACAGGGCAAATTCAAGAGATTTACGATTTCATTTAGAGTTTCATAGATTGTAAATTCCACGTTAGTGTTGGTTAAATCACAATCATGCCATCTTCAGAAAATAAATCAATAGCAGAAACCGAAATCAATTTCAATCTCTAATCTATAACAATTAAAATCCAAGATTTTCAATAGATATTGAAAATATACTATCAAATGAGCTTAATTTGATGTCTTTGAAATACAACTGAAGCAAGTGTTGAGCCTTAATTTGTCAAAATACATTATTAATTGGGAAAAAATATTCGCTGAGGGCTAAAAAGATAAAAAAGTAAGACCTGTTTGAATGGAAACTATAAAAGTAGTAAGAAGATTAAATATTGTGTTATTCCTAACGAAAAAGTCTGATCATTGCATTTGCTCTTTGAAAAATAAGCTTTGCACATCTGATAAGAGAAGCTCTAACATTTATCGCCTTCAAGCGACTGGTAAATTAAATTTATCGAGTATCTTAATCGAAGAGGAAGATAATTGCTTTTTTTCAGATGAAAAATAGAAGAACCTTGCTACGTAACCATCAGTTACATAGAATCTAAACGTAGAAATCAGCAACTATTATAAATTAGAGTTCAATAATGCTTTCAGCCTTTATAAATAAAGCAGCTCAGGATTTGCTCAACTAAAAAAAAGAAATTCGTAACCAATATTCATCCGTTCTCATAGTTTCGAATCCATGGAGACGACACGAAGACTGTGGAAGCTCAACGACATCGACCAGTGGGAACTCTTCCAACAAGTCGAAGATCCAGAAGTCCAATCTACTCTACTAACTACTTCTACCAATAAAGGTAAAGAGAGCACTTCTATTAAAAATCGAAAACAAAGGGCAGTTCTCAACGTTTCTACATTTCGAAAACGAAGCAAGAAGTGAAAGGGCCAACCATCTACACTCCGAAAGGATATGGTATCGTCCAGAACATTATTCTTGAGAAAAATATGATCACAGTCAAAATCAACAATGAAATCATTGATTTTGAGAGAAACGAAGTGTCAAATGACATATTGATTGAGTTTATTCATGTTCAAGAAGGTGCAAAGAGATCCGAGAAAAACTCTTTCCCTATTCAAAGCACTGTTCAGGATATTTCTGATCGAATTAGTAGCCAATATGAGGATGCAACTCTAACACCAAGACTGTTTTAAAAGGGAAAGCGTTGGAGCCATCGAATGATACCTTGGAAAAACTAGGAATCACACAGGACTCAAAGATACTCGTGGTGCCTAAGCTGTGAAGTCTCTCAGTTAAACAATTTAAGACATGTCTGACAGGGTGGATGTATAGCGCTTCGAAATTCGACGGGATTGCATTCAGTCCTTCAAAAAATATTAAAGTTGCGGGAGTTGGGTTTTTTGGACCAATTAAAGAAGGTTATTCGTTTCTTGGAATTGTGAGGTTGGTTGAAGGACAATCCATTGAAGGCAGAATTGTGCTGTCGCTGTTGTTACGGCGGGCTTTGCAACTGAAAATGCTGAAATGGTCTCCAAAGTAATGTTTGCAAAACCGATTCTTGTGAGGCAAAACGAGATCTGGTCAATTATTGCAGACCTCCATATGAAGTACTTCTTACTATGGCAACGAAGGAAACCCTACTCAAGTGGGTGACGGGGACGTCACTTTCACCTTTCTAAAATTATAATCAAACAGTTCGAGCTATCTTACAGGACAATTGCCAGAAATTTATTATTACGTTTAAACATCTCAAGACTATAATATCAGTCTCCAGAACTCTCAACTAATTTTCTAAAACCAAAGAGTTCACTCAGTCTCAAGTCCCGATCTCTAGTTTATAGGTTTTTATCCAACTAATTTCGATATCTATTGAATAGAATTAGTTTCAGAGTAAATCCCTTTGAACAGCTAAGAGCGATTATGGCATCAACAGACAATTATAAACCCTAGTATCTTGTTGTCTCAGGCAGCCTTAATACGCAAAAAAATTCATCTTTTTGATTGAACTCTAATAGGAAAAAGTCTGCTGTTAATTCCCATTTTTTTCCTTTGGGAAATCCAAACCGTTAAATACGTGATTCAATGTACCTAATTCACTGTCCTCGAGAACTTCTGCTGATTTTTGCTGAATTTGTAGCTTTAGTGCATTTTACCACGTTAAAGATGATCGAATTTTTATAATTGGTTGTTAAATAAAACATCAAACCCTTGTCAATCACTGCTCACATCTCTCTCTTTCAAACCGAAATCTCATCAGCTTCACAATTTACTTATATATACCTTCACCACAGACCCCTATCTCTAACTACACGGCATTTAAATGCTCAAACAACACTACATTTTGCTATTCACCCTCTGTCTTTGCGCTTTTGCAAGCACAAGAGCTCTCGACAACGTTAAAGTTTATGTCAACGGCCCTGGAACGACCACCAAAACAAGAATCGTGTACCAAAACGCGACGCTGAGCAAACTTTGGTCCGCCATTGATGCTGAATGCAGTACTTGCCACCCTCCTAGCATCATTCAAGACGGCGTCAACCATGCATCACGACAATTCAGCGTGCAAAACACCGGCAACACCAGTGCGATCTCTCTAGCAAAAATTTCCGTTGAGGCTATTGATCCTCAAGTTGTGAAAGCCTTTGCGACTAACTCTACAGGCAGCGAATTGATAACTATTGCGCCTAACGAAACGAAAAACTTCACTATTAACTACGACTGCAATATTGATGGCATCCTGCTTAATAAATCAATCGGGTGGACGATATTAAAGGTCACTCTCCTTTTTGATGGCAGCTCAAGCGATAATAAAGTGGAATTTAGCTATCAGAAAATTTGCACGCTGGACACCATGTCACGATTTGATTTCAGTCTGGTGATTCTCTTGACTCTGGGGACCATAGTGGTCTTCCTTGGCACAAGACACACGCAAACCATGTTTGCTGAGCAAGCGCAGAGCGCCGATGAAGTCAAACCCATCCATGCGGTTTTCTTCATCGTGTTTGCGTCGATGGTGCTTTTGATTTTCTATTTCCTCAAGGAATATATCCTCACAGTTGTGACTGGGTTAGTATGTATCAGCTCAATTAGCTCTTGTGCTTTGATGATACACGAAATATTAGAGAAGATAGGAGGAACCGACAGCATATTGCATCGAAAGGTGACGCTTCCATTCTTAGGTGAAGTCGCTATCGGCTCAATAATTTCATTTTCGATTGCCTTTGCCATCGTGCTTGCATGGCTGATCACGAAAAACTGGGTATTGAACAACATTATAGGCGTTTGCGTTGTCCTTTTGGTGCTGAGAGTGGTCAAACTAAGCTCAATGAAAGTCGCGATGTTGCTGCTTGGACTCGCATTTCTCTACGATATCTTTTGGGTGTTCATTTCAAAGCCGATTTTCGGAGACTCAGTGATGGCCTATGTGGCGACCTCCCTCGATCTGCCATTGAAACTCGAATGGCCTCATTTTCGTAACACTCCTTCTAAAGGCAATTGCGGGATGCTAGGACTCGGGGATCTAGTCCTTCCAGGACTGTTCGTCGGGTACTGCTACCGATTTGACAAGGCTAGAGGAACGAACGTGTTTCATCGTGCAGCGATGGGAAGTTACGCGCTGGGGCTTGCGATCTGTGGGTTCTTCTTGGTTGTTTTGCAGTTAGCGCAGCCTGCGTTGCTGTATCTAGTGCCTTCAAATATCGGCATAGTGTCTTTCGTTGCATGGAAAAGAGATCTCTTGAGAGAGATTTGGGTTGGGCTCCCACATGAGGATGCAGAAAGCATGGATAATCAAGGACAGCTTATCTCTAATGATACAGATAAAGCAACCGCGCTTGGAGAAGGCGAAGAGGGACATTACTTATCAGAGTTGGGGAATAGACAAAATAATAACTAACTTCTGTACCAGAGTTATATAAACACACACACATTTATAAATTGAAGTAAAAAGAGTATGCATTATAACTCGTTTAATGAATCTGAGAGCAAATATGTGTATAGATAACAGATGAGAATTTATTCTACAGGGTTAGAAAGGCTTTTATGGCAAAATTTCTATCAATAGGAGCAATTTAGTTACTGGGTTCATTGTTATTGCGTTTATAAACAACTAAATAGACAAATGGACTTTTAAAAGGGCAAATTCAAAAGAATCAAGGAGTCCTTGCTGTGACCTTGGGTGGTAAAGAACAAGAGAACTCTCGGGTCAAGGTTTCATATAGTATCAAGACAGAGAGAGTGTGTTTCAATTAGTTTTAGAAATTAGAGATATCGAAATAAATAAATAATTAGTAGCAGCAATTCATTAGGCAAATAAATCCTGCCATGAACGACAAATTAGAGCAATGCAAATTGAAATACGACTATGTGATCAAGATTCGCGAGCTCAACCAGCAACAGCCTATCTTCAAAATCCCGAAGTACATCATTTTGAAAAACATCCTTCCTTTCCTTGAGGATGATGAGATCGTGCCTTTCGCTTTGGTCTGTAAAACTTTCAGGGCAATCGTTTTTTCGCCTATTGGCCTGGAAATTCTCCTTGCAGCTCGTGCTCGTGCATTCCAAGCCCAGATAATTCAATCGCAGAACCCAGGGCCTCAAAATCAGCCAATAATTCCCATGAATACCAATGAATCGCTTAAGAAATTCGAAGGAAACCGTGAGGATGCCTTGGCTCAGCTCGAGACTCTAAAGAATGTGAAAGAGTTTTTAACTGTGAAAGTAAAAACCTTGGAAGATGAGATAAAGAAGCACCAGAAAGATATCCTAAAGATAAAAGGAAATCTGCTTCATGAACAGAACCTGAACAAGAAGAACGTTGAAAAGATTCATTCGCTGAATCATCGACTTGAATCACTCAGGTTAGAGAAAGAAGACCATGAAGGAACGATTCGAGAAGTCAATTTTCATTACCAGAAACTGGTAAATTCAGATTAGAAGTAGTGGGATATAGTAATACAATTACTAAATAGATCTCAGAGAAAGATGGAGATATCACTGCGCTCACAGAAGATAATAAGCAGTTGTCACAAACGAGAGAGAAGCTTGCAGAAGAAGTGATTTATTGTGAAAAATAAACTGATTGTTAATTGTTTTTTGGAATAAATAGGCAGTTTTTCTCAGAGCTGATAACGAGAAGCTGAAGAAAGTCAACACGCAATATTTGAACGCGCTTACGAGATTGAAGACTGCTTTTGCGGTGAATCCTTACGCGAAAACTCTTGAAAGCGAGTCTACTATGTCGAGCGAGCCTAGATAATCGTTTATTTAGCCAACATTTTTCTTTTTATAAATAAAAGCAAAGCTCCGATAAAGTAAGTTTTAGGGTGTTAGTAGGAAGCTTGTCATAGATGCATATACATGTTTCCATCAAAAGAAGTCTATGAAATGCCGGTTTTACGAAAAAAAATAACTTGACGCTATCGATCAGAATGCTTTGTTTTTCCTGTTTCATCCCAGCTAAATCGAAAACGTCTCGTTACTTTCTTTTTTATCTTTATTAGAGTCTGAGAACATTCAGTGAATTTTCGTTTATTAATTTGAAATCGGAACTTCACGAGTCGTTTTAGAAGCAGGCTTTTATCGCCTTGTACATGTATATATATATCAACAAGGCCTGCAGCAAGACATTCATGGTTGGGAATAATAGTGCATACCCTTACTTATTGTCTCTTTGTTCGATGATTAGCAAAATCGAAAAGATTTTCCGTTTCTATTAGAAAGAATCAGGTTCCTTCCCTATTATCTATCATGAACCTTCGTTTTCAACCCATATTCCTTTATAAGTGCTTAGATTGGTTTTTTTGTTAACTAATAGTTGAACTATCAATTGCACTGCAAAATCCGCAAATAGTAGCACAATCCCAGATACGAAACTAACCTAGAGAGAAAAAGAGCACGTGATTTCCCCTGCTTCGAGGATCTTGATACCATGCAATAAACCTAAGTTTACACCATCAAGTCGATCCTTAAAAAACGCAGTTTATGTATTACACAGATTTAATCCAATAATTTTGATTCAATCATCATTCTCGTTATAACTCGATGCTGCTCACCATACCTCATGAAGTCCCGTCTTTCAGAGAAAAAAAGCTCCCGACCAGAACAGAGGCTGCTCGTCGCATTCAGAGCTTCATTAGGATGATCCAGAGCAAAAAACTGAAACAATTGTTCAAAAACCGCCGCAATTACCGAAGAAATATCAAAAAAGAGCTCCTAATGACAGAGCAAAACTTCGTTTCGGACCTTAGTTTGCTCATCAAGAACTGCTACGAGCCGCTACTCGAATCCCAACAGACCCTTAACCCAATCCTCACTCTTGAAGATCTAGAGACCATCTTTGCTAATCTTGTCGAGGTGAGAGACTCCGGTCAGGAATTTTTGGGATTATTGTCTGAGGCTATCCAGCTTGACGATCATTATGCAAAATTCGGCTGTGTATTTACTAAATTCGCCTCAGGCTTCAAGGTCTATTACCCATATACCGCTAATTACCAACGAGCTCAGAAGTTTTTAGTTACTATGAGGCAGCAGAACCCTTTATTGGATCAGTTTCTACACAACGTAGAGTTTACTGAGCAGTTTAGGGACATGGATATATTCTCTTTGTTGGTTAAGCCGATCCAACGGCTGACAAAATACCCGCTGCTTCTTGAAACGTTACTTGCGTACACAGATATCGAGCATCCGGACTATGCAGACCTAGAGGAAGCATTAGCGCTCACGAGAAGGCTTAATGAGGAGAATAATATGTATATTGAGGAATTTACGAAAAATTTAAGGCAGATGGAATTGCAAGAGGTCATTGGAAACCCTCTGGAAGTCAGTATATATCATCCCAATCGTCGATTACTCTTGGAAGAAATAGTCTACACTACCAAAGACAAGTTGGGTCAGGCGCATCATATCTTCATCCTGAGCGATATGGTTGTTTATAGCCCTCAGCTCCAGCTCTCCGAGGACTACCTGTACCAAAGCAAGCCAAAACCAACGCCAAAAAATCAAGCGAATTACATTCGATTGAATGACGTTTCTTTAATCAAGGATATAAGCGACGGAAAGTATTTCACAAATCTATTTTCCATCGTTGGAGTCAACCGAGTCGAGACTTTCTCAGCCAAAGACCTTGAAACTAAGCAGAGGATTTTGAATACCCTGGACAGCGCGCTTCAAGAGCTGAAAAGAGCATCACTTCCTCAAAATCACAAGATTTTCAGCCAATCAGAACACACGCCTGTTATTAACAAACAAGTCGAGGTGCACGCTATAGGATCAGAAGAACGTCCCAACGGCTTCAAAACCTACACGCACTACATCCTACTGATCACATTCGGGTCAAAGTATGTAAAGATCTTCAAGAGGTACAGCGATTTCCTCGAGCTTTCGCAGCAACTACATGATCAATTTCCAAAGAAAAAACTGCTATTTCTCAGCAAAGAAATCGAAATCATTAAAAGCCATCGGTCGAAAACGATTGAAAGACGCAAATTCGCCATTGAAAATTTCCTGCAACTTGCATTACTGGATAAAGAAGTCCGGGACTGTGCTCACGTCTCTAATTTCTTTAAATTTCCAGAGGACTTTTTCGAAGAAGAGCGCGCTACCACTACGAAAATTCCATTTAAGCAGAAATACGAGACCAGTATCGTTTCATTAGAGGAGACATACGCACGGATATCGTTGGTTAGACGTAAAACGACATATTCTCATAAGCCGATACCGTACCGGCCCTCATTGGACTTGAACACGGACTCGCTACCAGCGAAAAGCAGCTTTGTTTTTGAAGAAATAGCAGCTCAGAAGGAAGATTTTAAAATGAATGAACTTGACACAGCGAGTCCGAAGTTTTTATCGTCTTTTGGTTCCGGAAGCTTGGAAGGGAAGTACACAGGGCTGCCGAAACACAAAATCAAGGTGTTTTTGATTGATGGCACGTGCTTTACGTACACTATCAACGAGAGGACGACGGCTGGAGAAATCTGTGACATGATCAGCGAGCAGCTCCATTTGAAAGTCAATGACGATTTTCGCCTTTTCCTAAGTGAGAGCGAGAAGCTCGAAAGAGGGCTTGATGACAGCGAGTTGATCGCTGAGGCGATTTATGTGGCTGATGAGCTCAGACCGAACCAAAGGAACTCGCTTTGGCGGAAATTCCAGCGAAAATTTTTGAATGTGTTTACCACCAGGCCAAGCAAGTTGGTCTTCAAAAAATTCTATTACCTTAGTAAAGAAGAAGAGGTCAAGCAGTATAAAAACGACTACATCCGCCTCAAGCTCCTTGTGGCTCAAGCGCTTCATGAGGTTAAGAAAATCCGGTATGACCTCGACTATAAGGACTACGTCTTGCTGGCTGCTCTTGCCACCTATGATAAGTACCGAGAAGATATTAGCCTGATTGGACCAATGGCCTGGTTCAAGCAACCAAAGTCAAAGAGTCTTTTCAGTGGGTTTATCCCTGAGAAGGTGTATGAGACACGAAAAGAGAGTTTCTGGAACGCGGCTTTTGAGAGTCATTGGAAGAAGCTGGCGATCAAACTTGACACGACGGTGCAGTCAAACAAAGAGTTTTTAGAAGAGAAGAAATGCGGAGATTTTAAAATGAGTGAGTTGGATTCGTTCGAAATGAATTCGGCGGGTAGTGCAGAAAGAATCCTCAAGTTGCTGATTATGAGCACGATGTGGTCGACAGCCTCCTATGGGATGACGCTGTACGAGGCGAAGGTGAAATACCCTTCGCAGCAAATAATTGAGAGAGGCTGGCCAAGAGATATGTTCCTTTTTGGGATTAGGCCTGATGAATGTTCGATAATCGCGCTCAATAGGAGCAAGGTGTTTGATAGGATTAAACTGAAGGAAATCAAGAATCTGAAGTGTCTTCCGGTCTCTCTGATTATCTCGTTGGGTGATGAAAATGTGAGATTAGATAGTAAAAGAAGTTTTGAGATTTATCAGCTGATCCGTATTTATCAGCAACAAGGAGAGCTCGGGAACTAGATAGAAGAACTTTTTATAAGTTTTTATCCAATTCGAACTTCAAAAGCTTTATGTATTTTTTAGATATTGACGAATTAAAGTCGCCCGCTATGTGTTAATAAAATCCATGCTACGCTATTTTTTCACCATTTATCATCCATACAAAATTTGAGTCTCTGTTTTTGTTCATCAATCAGTATGATAAGCCTGTGCAATTGATTTTCACCATATCAAATTTTGTAAAAACGCGACTATCTACAACAACACCATTAACGTAAACAGACAATAGGAATACACATAAGAGGAATTTCAATAGATTTGACACAAATAACACAGAATTTCCCCACGGCCGATGAATACGCAAGAATGCCGTCCTCTATCTGATAAATCTCCTTTAAACAAAACTCGATATCTTTACAATTATCCGCAGATAACTCGTTCATACTCCCCTGCTTCGGGTCGAAAATAACCGGCATTCCTTCTTCATCAAGCAATAAAATCGACTCAAGGTTTTTACTCAACTGCATTCCGCTTCTCAGCACCTGCTTCTCCTTCTTCGTTTTCACCTCATGGTCGAAATCAAAGAAGAATTTCTGCTGATTATTCGTATTGAAGCACTCCACTGGGATCAGCGACGAAGCGAAAGAGAAGAGCTTTTGTTGCACAAAAAATTTAATCGTTAGTCCATGATTTCTGATATTTTCTATCGATTCTGTACTCAATTTTATCGCCGTTACTAGAGAGAAATCCCCAACACTATATAGCATTAGTTTCTGCTGTTTGACACCTACAAGGACTCCTAACAGATCCATATCATGAACGTATTCGATTCTCCGCGGCTTTTCGTTACCTTTGCCCAGAACGCCTTGCTTTGAGCCATCCAAAGCAGAAATCAATATTATTTTTGCATTAGTGGTTGAGATATAGCCGATCCATTTTTTGTTGGGAATCAGAGTGTAATCCACGATATCCGGGGCCTCAGAGATCGCAAACAGCTCCTTTCTTCTTTTCCCGTTCAAATCGATGCTGAAAAACGAGTTCTTGCTATTATAGTAGACCAAATTCCATGGGCTTAGCGTGAATTTCGCTTCATTTGAAACAACACCGGGTATTCCAATGCGTTTTATTGGCAAGAGCGTCTTAGCGTTCACCAGCAAAAGGAAGCTGAGCACGCTCTTATTCACGAATATAAGCAACGGAGGACGGGACAGAGCTCCAAGAAAATCTAAGTTAATCAGAGCGCTCTTCGGGTAATGAAATTTTCGCACAATGAATAGCTTCTGTTGTTGGAGACCCTCGTCTTTAAACGTTGCGGTGGAACGAAAGCGGTAGTACTGCGGTTTTTTTATCGAGTTTTTGCCACTTGAGACTGGTCTGCTAACCTTAACATGAGATTTTGAGTCGATGCTGTTGCTTAGATCTGAAAACGGCTCGATAGTTTGTATGGCAGAGGAGGATTTTTCAATATTCATTCGAAAAAAGAGAAGATACCCAAAAGTTGAGATGAGTTAAATTCAAATAAATATTGCCGGAAAGAAAAGTATTCGGTTTTATCGATAATAAATTTAAAGCGCTTCCGATACGATTTTTTTTATTGATTTCACGAACAATGAAGCACTATGAAGAATCTCAAATTTTACGAGTTGTTGCTCAAAAAAAAGAGAGAGAAAATGGTATATAAATTGTAGATTTTCTGAGATAAAAGCAGCATAATTGTGTTTATTTATTGAGTTAGGCTACAAAAAGTAGTTGATGATCATGTGTTTCATCATGCCATGTAGAATCCTTTGCCTTCGAGCACCGCTTTGTAGAGTTTGTCTCGAAGATACTCCTTTGCAGGGTAAATAGGAAGTGATATCCGCGCGAAACTAATGATTGGTGTATAAGAGACAAATAGAGGGAGATAGATACCATGTCTGAGAGATTGGGAGGCTGTCTTTGTTCACATCACCTTTTGCAACCGTTATTGGATGCTCTTTGAAACCACCGATCGCCACCTTACTGTTTCCTATTGTTAGAAATAATTTTGGTCATTTTTTGGATTCTATGAGCATTTAGGTACCAGTAATAAAGAATAATAGTGCGGAGAGAGTTTCTTGGTCCATCTCCATAACGATTTCCCAGAACCAAAATACGAAATCTTCATAAGCTGAGGCAAAGCCCTCGTATTTGGCATATTTCATCATTTCTTTAGGATCGATTTTGCCTTCTCCTCCTATGAAAATATCCATTTCTGGAGCAGTGAACATCTGCAGGAAATCTTCCGGAAGGAACTCGTTTAATCCCTTCTTGAACGAAATTAGCGGCTCTTCGATCTCTTTGAAGAGTTTTGCATAGCTCAGGCTCTTTACAAACAGCTTTTTGTTCTCATCTGTGACTTTAATCTGGTGCTGGGAATCAAAGAGGTCGATGGTGAAGTAGCTTCCCAACGCGTCGAGTTCATAGGAGAATTCCTGTTGGAGGTCCTCGGTCACGGGATTTTCGAGCACCCACTGCAAGGAGTTGTAGAGAGTCGGGTCCACTTCGTTAAGGTCGGTGGCAGCCAACCGAAGACCTAATGGAAGGAGGCTACTAAAACCATTGAGAGGAGTGGGATTTACCTAACACCTGCTTTAAAAATGGTTTGGAAAAATGCACGTCTAAAGGCAGCTCTTTTGTAATAGCCTATGAAAAAGTGTGTTATTGAGGCTTCTTTCAAAAAAATGGTCAGTATTACGTATCCTATCACCCTGCCGACTAGAACCATGAGCTCTTGGAACTGCGGCACAAGGGTCGCTAGCGGACTCGGCTGTATTGAGAGTTGATTCGCAGTTAATTGAACCAAACCGTAAGAAGGATCGAGTAATTTTAGCAATATGTTATTCACCCACTCTCTTGCCAGACCGCCTACAAAATACAAGTAAAATACATTAAATCATACTGTTAGGTCTACCTGCGTCTACGCCGGGCTCGCCTTTGAACTCTATCCTTATATTCAGCTTCGAATTCAGGTGCTTTGGGCTAAGAGTCCGGAAATGAGCAAGTGTATCTTCCAAGATTCTGCTCCTCTCAATTTTAAACACTATCGATAATACAGATTCATTAATTTATTCTCAATCCATGGTAATTCTTACGTTTCTGATTCTGCGAGTGATAACTTGTCTTCAAGAGCTCCCTATCGCATCAAAATTATCTCAAATTCACAAATAAGGCTTTTTACTTGAGAGAATTTCTCTTATCTTCAAAAGAAAACATCCACGGTGCTTGCTGCGCTAATTCAACTACATCTTTTGCAGTTTTCTCTTTGCTGCTTGACTGTATGATGAAATAAACCAACGACTTATTGTTCCTCGAAAATCTAATCAATGTCTCATCGATGCTCATCCTGAGCTCCAGCCGGGTCTGAGACATTGTTTTTTCAAGCTCATGGCCTCCTTTCGTTTCTTCATCGACTCTCGTTTTGACTTTTCCGACTCTCCTTACAAACTTCTGCTGCGAGCCTGACGCAATTGACGCTTGGATAAGCCTTATCTCCTCTTTCAATATATTCGTCGTTTCATAGAGCTTGTAGAACCACACGATATAATAGATGCCTGACTTGAACACCTCGAATCTGTCAGTGCTAAGCTTTTTCTCTTTAATCGAGTTGGTTAATCGATCCAATGAGTCTATGATTTTGAAGAAAAGATCGCTGGGCAGCTCGCTTTCAAAGAACTTCTCGACTTGATACGTGAATTCCTGAAAGCTTAAGTCGTAGGATTTTTCTTCCTTTTCAAGTTGCTGGTGAATCGCCTTCAGCGCTTCAGTGCATACTTTAACACAGTCGTTAATTCGCACCATTTTTGTGTCAAGGACCTCTAGTTTTGAGATCACCTCATCGAAATCTTTGCTAATTGTGTCGTCCTCTGAGTACTTGAGCAGGTGGTGCATGTCGGAATACAACTTCAGCAGCTCGCCCATCGTCCTGATCTCCGAATTGAGCTTTCCGGTGACCCATTTAAAATAAAAGAGAGCGACCTCAGGTTTCTTCAAAAACTCAGGCCAATGCTGTCCGAATAAGGTGTTTAGACTCTCACTCTCTTCAGAGGGGTGATAAAAACAGGCGTCTAAGGCTTTTGTGACCAATGATCGGTCCTTTGAGGGGACTTCTGGCTTAATCGTGGCGAGTTTTTGGAGCGCGCAGCTGATTAAATTGGCAATATCGCTCATTTTCGCAAGGGTTTCAGTGGACGTGAGGACGAGAATTATCTCCCTTAAATAGACGCCCTCAACGAACAGCGGTCGCTTTGAGTAAGGCTCCAGGGCGTTTTTCAGTTTCGATTCACCGTAGAGCTTATCCACTCGCTTAGCATGCAAGGCAAAATCTGACTTGATCAAAAACTGCGAATTTGTTGCGCGAATGAATTTTTTTAAGAACCGCACAAAGAACGCTTTACAGTCATTGAGCTGCACGTCTTGCTCTTTATCTATTTGATAAAACGATCTCAGCGCGTTTATATGCTCTGGGTTGCTGTCCTCCAGCGTCAAGAAGACGTATATCAGATCCAAGAGTCTAATCTCAGCGGCTGGGTTAATCGCGAGCTCCATTAAAAAGTTCTGATAGATCGACCACAGCGGCAGTGTTTCGGGGAGCTGCTGCACAATCAATGGGTTCAAACAGATTTCAAGGATCTCGAGGCCATACTGGTGCAGCTGGGAGACAGCTGCAGGGATCGCTTTATCGATATTTTGTTTGGAGAGAATGCTTTTGAAATTGGTTTCCGCGTTCTTCTGATACGAAACCTCGAGATCTAAGATCCTCTCAGCTTTCAACTTGTGAACATTAGCTGCGGTTGGGAATAAATGAGAAAATGAGGCTTCAAGCGCGTTATCAGCACTCTGGAACTCGATGACTCGAGAAAACTTGAACCTGATCTGCGAAATAAACAGCTCAGTTTGCGAATGCAGCATTTTTTCGAGCTTCTCGAAAGATTTGAGGTCAGGAGCGTTGATATTGGATAGTTCTAAGCTCGAAAGGTTGAATAGCTTCTCAATATAGCGAGAGAATTTAGAGTTGAATAACCGAGCGTTCAGTCGCTGTTGGAAGGGAAGCTGCTTTATTAACTCGGCATCGATGATGGTATAAAGCGCTAGTCTCTCTAAGAATGTCAAAGAATCGTGAAAAGAGATGAAGTGAGGGTTCGGGGCTTTGATCAGGTTTGAAAAATGGTTTGATCGTTTCTCTACAGTTGAGTAAAACGCTTCAATGTAATGCTTTTCCTGGAACAGCTTAAACTTCTTATCGACGTCCTGGATGATGAATTTAAAGTTCAATAGCTTTTCTTTGTCGCTGAAAATCTCATCGAACAGTTGAATATCGCCCGTTTTTTCAAATTCATCTTGCTTATCCTCGCCAAGGCTCGCTTTTAGCTCATCTTCAAATAAAAATTACAAGTCCATTCAGCGAGTTATTATCTTACCTAATAAACTGCAGTCGTCTTCGATGATCTTCAGTCCCTTATTTTCAAACATCTTCTCAAAAGCCCTAGAATTGTTAGTTACAAAAAATAAGCGCTCTTTGTTTTCCAAAACGAAAACTCTTACGTAAGAGGACTAATTGAGAAACTTGGAACATGCTGCATCAAGTTTTGAAGAAGAACGCTGTTTTCGGGGTAATTTGCGAAGACGGGACCGAAATCACCGTGATTTTGCGTCTGGGCGTCTTGTTTGAGGAAAAGATACTCTTCAACGAAATGCCTCATGAAAATCTCGGTATATCCCAATGAATCTATTTTCTGTTGGAAGTTCGGCTGTGAGCTTTCGACCACGGTCATGGTTTGAGTTCCATTGTCCTTGCTTTCTTGAAGTTGGGGCTCCTGTACCTCTCTATCGGAGCTGAAAACACATCTCTTTAAATTAACCTCTAGGGACGAGGAGTATATTCGCGCTATCCAGCTGTAAGGCAATTTGAATGCTGAGCTCGCTAGTCTATAGAAAGTGAAAGTCTGCATATGCGGTAGAATCCCTTTGATGAGATTCAATAAATGCATTAGTTTTGCCTCCTGTCCGAAGGAAAGTGACCTGGCATAGGATAATATCAGCTCGACGGCTTTCTTGAGCAGGTTTTCAAACTCAGCGGCTCCAATAGGAGAAGAATGGAGGGAAATGTCATCGAATAGGCAGAATAATGTTTTGAAGTATTTCGTGATGATGGAGGGGAAGGCGTCGGCTTTTATTTGCTGAACGATACAGTTGATCAGCGCTTTGGTGATCCTTTTCCTGAAATACCATGTATTGGTGATAAGAGTGCCATCTTGCTCGCGAATGACATACAAACCCATCCTCTTCGAAACAAAAGAAGCGATAAACGACTCGACTGCTTTCTCTTCAAGCAGCGGAATAACCTCCTCGATAATATACTCCAACGCAGGTCTTTTCTCGGTAGAATCTGAATGCAGTTTATTAGTTCCAGGCTCAACGGGGTAGTCAGCGAACGCTAATGAAAGCAGCGGGTACCGTCGGATAAACTTGCCGAATAACACCATCATCTGCTCGATAAACGCCTCGACTCTATCATTGAAATTCTCATTCAGTTCTTCCGAAGCTTTCGAAGAAGTCAGTTCGGTTAGTCTGACACTAAAGATCTGAAGCAGACGATCAAACGTGCCTTTGAATTCCTTTTTGATAAGCGCTTGAGCGTCAAATTTCGTTTCGTTGATAGCAATGGCACCAAAGACCGCTGGATCGCGCATTTTTAAAAAGATATCCTTCAGATCGTTAAACCGTATCTGATCCTTGACGCTAGAATTGCTCATGTCGAATTCGAATTCCGAAGAGAGAATTTTTCCGAAAGTCGCATTGTCTATAGTTGCGAGCCAGTTCACACTGAAGTTCTCTAAGACGGCATCTAAAGACAGCTTACTCAAGCTCAAAGCAGCTAAATGATGACGGATTTCGAATTCTGCGGTGACTGTTGGCCGAAAGGCGCAGACCATCCAATAGTAGAGGAGGCCTGAGAAAGACTCTTGTTCAGTATTGGAAGAAAAATCAGTTTCGTCGCGCAGAATTTTATTCAAGTAAATATTAAGATCGTTCGATAGCGCCTTCTGCAGCAGCTTTTCGCTGAGGAAAGCTAATTCCACAAAGACTTTCAGACCTTTGTCCTCTCTGCTTTCCGGCTCATTGAAAATCGCGCGAAGGGAAGCCTCGTTTTTATAAAATAGCTTCAAGCCGTAATTCAATAAGTTGTCCATTAGAACCGAGTCCTGGATATCGGCGAGTGGAAGAGCAAATAGCTGCTCTGAGGCCTCTTCCAGGAGGTGGAACGGCTCGTGGCTCAGCGAAAAATGCGCGTCTTGGTAGGCATGGAGCTGAGACATTTCCTTAGCGAATTTGCGGTGATCATCGGACAATGCAATAAAATCGAAAATTTTATTCCAAAGCTCAAGGAAGTTCTCCCAAAACTTCCGAATTAAGTTATGTTTGGCTTGGATAAGCTCCTTGTCGTTGTTCGCACCGACCTTCAGATTCAGATGAGAAAACAGCCGTCGAATTGTCTTGGTGTGGCTCATCGTCCCGCTGATAAGAGAAGCAAAATCGACTTTTCCGAAAGGAATCAGCATTTTTTTCTCAACGGTGCGTTTCCAGATCGGTAAAATTTCCTTTGGCGGTGCTGCTAATATCTCCTCGAATGTGTCACTAAACTGTTCTATTTCTCTCTTGAGCGCTCTGAGCACGAGGTTTGGATCAAGTTTCCCCACCACATCGATCAGGGTGCCAGAGATAGTCAGAAATGAGTTAAGCGGCAACTGTTTGATATTTGTAAGGAATTCAAGCGCTCCGTGATCAAAAATGTATTGTAGTTTTTCCTCGAGAACTTTGATGACATCCGACTGAGTAACTTTCCCAAGCAGCCCTTGGTTGCTGAATAAGAACCCCAGCAGCTGTTTTACAATATTGATTGCATTTTCCATAAATTTAATCGAATATTGATGAAGCTGTCTGTGTTTGATGCGACGAGGCAGCCAGAGCGGCGTCTGGCTAATGCTTTCGATCATCGCGATACAGTTGTCGATTAATATGAGGAATTCTTCTCGGTAAACGCCTTTGTCCAAAAACTCGGAAACAGTGCATTTGAGGAACTTCTCGTGCAGTTTCACAGTGAAAATCTCCGTTTCGCCGAGGAAGAGGAGAAATTGGTGGTTGAAATCCCATGTCAACGCGAAGAGTGAATTCAAATACTCGTCCTCCTTGCCACCGTTGAGGTATATCGCGAAAAGCTTAATGACAGCCTGCATGGTTGCGACGATCTTGGGGAAATATTTCTTCTTCACGAATTTTTTGAAATACACCTCGCGCACCATTTCGTACTCTTCCTCTTGGTCCAGCGAGTTCAGTCCTTCCTCGGTGAGTTGAACGGAAAGTGCAAAGAGCGAGTGCATTGACAAACTGAACAAAGAAATCCATCGAATCAAATTCTGCTTAAAATCTTCGTTTATCTCGATTTGGTCGGTAAGCTTGGTCCAGATGAGTTTATCGAACTCCGTAAACTGCTTTATATACTCATCCGTCAGCATAGAAGCCGTCTCTGGATGCATGAGGATAAGCATATTGGACAGCGGCCCTAGCGCTTCAAACGATTGCGTGAAATCTTCTGTCTGCGCTCTTTTTCCTACGTGATTCACCAGAAATTTCGCGACTAAATTCATGCTAATTTCGATATTTTTTTCGAGGTGGGAAGGCAACACTTCTAGAAACTCCTTCTCGTTGTCAAAGATAAGACCACCGAACTGGTTGGTCACGTCGCAGATGAGGTTTATCTGCAAGAATTTTTTCATGTACTCTCGTCCTTTCCATCTCAGCGACTCCATTTCCGCTATGATATGCGACAACGGGACTGTCTTTCCAGCTTCTTGGTCCCCTTTCATCGCGTCAGTCGTTATTTCGATTTCGTGACTTTCTAGCTTGCCGTAAAAGTTCCTAATGTTCTCGTTGATTTGCAACAACGCTCGCACCTGAAATGCCTTTGGTAGGAGCTTAATTATATCTATTATAATCGAATAAAGAGGTTTTCCGTTCCTGTAGAGCGGATAGTCGTAGAGCAGGACAACTTGGTCAATGATGATCTCTGCCAAGCAGTCAAGAGTGTGATCATTTACTTTTAAAGTCTTTTGCTTTGGGTCTTCATCATTATTCATTTCCATCTCAATTTCGGTGTGACTTTCAGCATTTTTTGCAGCGGAAGCCTTCGGATCCAAAATTTCCGTCAATATCGTCAGGAGAACCTCCTCGAAGTGTGTCCCTAGGCACAATTTCGAGTAAAACTGGCAATGCAGACCATTCTGGTCTGCCGCATCGATAAGCTCAGAGAAAGTCGCTTTAACCTGGTTTGTCAGCTGCTTATGGATAGACTTTACGAACATTTCGACGGTGTCCCATTCGCCTTTCTCGACATAGCCCGAAAGGAGGACTTTATAGATCGTTTGGCCGGTTAAAAACTCCTGGAGTTTTTTAGTTGAGCGGAAGACGCCGTCGTGAGAATTGAAATAAGCTTCGATAGTAAAGAGCAGATCGTTTATGAGAAACTCACCGAGCCCGTTTTTGTTGATTGCTTGTTGGAGGCTTTTATTTGATTCAGCAAGGACGAAAAAATTCCTAATGATTGAGAATAACGGCAGGTCTTTCATTGAAATCTTCGAATTTTGCTTAAATTTCTTTACAAATTCCTCGGTTTTGATATATTCAACGATCTCGTTGGTTTCTGAATAGTTCTTGACCGCGAGGAACATCGCAAAGTCCAACACAAGACACCAAATCACGCTCTTATCTTCTCCGGTCAATGTGCAAATGTCCTTCTCGATGAAATTCAATAGTGTACTGGGTTTTAAGACTTCAAGGGCTTTCAGTGCGAAAGGAGAGGTGTTATCATTGAGAATAAGTTTATAGAGCCTCGGCAAAAAAAAGAAGGATAGGTTCGAAGGGATGACCAGCGCCCCGGTCTCGATGAGCTGTTTGAAAACCTCCAGCGTCCAGCCGTAGAACTCTTCTGTCAGACAAGCAAGCTCTTCGGTCGCTATATAAGGGATTAAATCCGGCAGCTGGTCAGCAACCAGCAGGGTAAGTTTATCCTCTCGATTGCCTTTTAAACTGTTCAATACGAACCTCTCGATGTGCTTGACGAAGGCTTTATTCTTATCGATCTCCGCCAGCAGCGCTCGTAAGTTTTCTAGTCCTTCTGTCGATGAAGCGCCTAGCACAATCCTCGAGATTTGGAAATATTGCGTATAAACTGTCCAGAGAATCCTATGATAAGGCTCGGTGAAGCCAGCTTCAATTGCTATAATTGCACCGTTGGTGACCAATTCGCAAATGGACTGGTTTAAATTAGGTTTAGTGGAATAAAAGCCCGAGAGGATTTCTCCAGCGACTTTTAGTCGCAGTGGACGGCGCTTATCTGAGAAGAGATTCGAGTTTAAAATATACGCTTCTGCTATCTCAAGCACAAATTTTAACCCATAATATTGTAGTAGTGCGACGTTATGATCTCCATTCAGTTTCTTGGGATCCAAAGGAGTGAGATATTGCTCAAAAGAGAAGTTATGTAGGAAAAGATTGCCGTGAGGCAGTTTCCTGGACCAATTCTTATTCAATAAGGTTTGGATTTTCGCCTTTTTCTTCTTGGTTTTTTCGATTGTTTCTAAGAGATTCAGATTAATAACAACCGCAAAAAAATTCGCAAAAGTTACCTTCGAGGAGGAACGCGCCGTAAATAAACGAAGCGCAGTTTTCTCGATACTTGCAGACCATTTGATACGCGAAAATGACTCCGAGAATTCTCATTTTGATGAGCTGTACGTCCGTGGATTTATTGTAGAGGTTTTGGGCACCTTCGAGTTCATTGGCAATGTCGTGATAATACGTGAATCGATTGTGTTTTGCCTGGAATTCAATGAGCTCGTTTATTTTCTGCTCGCTGAGGACATATGACATCTGCATGAGGACGCTAACGGTTGCTGCCTTCACGTCATCGATATCTGAAAGCTGCTTTATCAATTTTTGCACTTTTATCCCGTTCTCGTCATTGCTTGAGTTTGTGAGGATATACACGAAGAAAAAATAAAACTCCAGCAGAAGCACCTCAGGCAAGATCCTCTGGAAACTTAATTTGAGATCTTTATATCGGTAGTCGAGCGTATCGTTCTTTTTTTCGTATATTCGACTTAGCAGCCATAATAGATTCAGATGGTAATCAGGCGTTCTGCTATAATAGATACCAAACTCAATAAGCGGACAATGAACCGAAGCATATTGCCATTCTTTGAAATTCTCAGCTATTATAAGCAGACACTCTAGGATCTCCGTAAACACTTCTTGATCATCGCGTAGTTGCTCAGGGTCGAAAGCTCCTTCCGTGAATCGACTGGCCAATTTGGACAATCGCGTTGTCATCATTTGTTCAAGCGAGAAAAAAAGATCCATGAGTGACAGCGAACTCATTTGGTTTTCAGTATCAAGGCATAATGGCTGTACACGGAAAATCGCTCGGAATTTTTTCAAATAGCTACTAAGTCGCTTTATCGATGCGAGGATCTCTGATGGTTCATCAGTTTTTCTGAGTTGAATATCGATTGTTATTTCGGCAAGCTCTCGCTAAAGATGTTTAGATTCATATAGGTAATAGCACAAGATGAATTACGTTCCAAACACATAAGGTGCATATCCCCGCACGGGTTCTTTCCGGAAATAATTCTGCAGACATTTATGTATAAAATTACAGCAATTGTTTAATTTAACAGATATTGTCGAAATCGAACAAGAGAGAATTGCCTCTACTACTACTTAGTGCTCATATTCTAAAAAAGCTCACCATGAACGACTCAAAATAGTACCAGGTTCACAGTTTCGAGGGTTTTTCCTCCTTTGAGACTGAAAAAATACTTGTACAGTAAGTAGTGCTTTTATCTTATTTCAGAGGCTGAGATTTCATTTAAAATTTTTATTAAAAGCACCGTATCTGGCCTATATCTGCACTCTGGGACTGCACAAGCAATGATTGCAAGTTTAATCGAAAGACTAGCTAATGGCATGGTTGTGTGCGGCGGCGTCCTCTTTGGAGGCAGTTTATTAATGGATTATTGCACTTTCACTGTCAATCCTGGCGAAAGAGGCTTAAAGAACGAAAAGTACATTGAGCTGGCAAAAGAGAAGATTTACAGGCCTGGCATACATTTCTTGCTTCCTTACTTCCAAGTAAACTGAATACTCCCAAATCTTTTGTGATTTAATCTGGCTTTTTCAAAAGGAACCAATCATATATGACACGAAAATACAAACGAAAGCCGTGGCCTCGCAATTCACGACGAAAGACAAGTATAGTGCACAGATTGTTTGCCGAGTTCTGTACAAACCGATCGAAGAAATGCTTCCAAGCCTGCATAGCAACTTTGGACAGGAATATTCAAGCGAGATGCTGCCAGCGATAGTAGCCAGTGTGCTCGATGAGTATATTTCAGGGACGGAAGCGATGACGTTATTTACAAAGAGACATCAAATTAAAGAAAGAATGCTTGAAGAGATCACGCATAAATCTGCAGAGTTTGGAGTCACTGTCGAAGATTTCGCTATCATGAATTTGAACTTGGATGGAGAGGCTATTATAGATGAGAAGAAAAGAAGGGCAGTGAAAAAAGGGAAAAAATAATCACAGTAGTAGTTTGATTCGATACGTTTGTATTCCATATTCTCTCCTATGTAGATCTTTTGTGTATGCAGGAAAAGAAGCTCTACATGTTGTTTTTCTGCCAAAAACATTGAATTCTCGAATCTGCAATCATGATATAAGGCTTTATAAGAGTGATAACACGAATGGTACGCTTATGGTAACTCAATATCATATATTACTGCGTTGTTAATTCTTCTGTGTTAATATCGGACTGAAGTTTTTCAGAATCGCTACGTTTTCAGAAGAAATCAGCATTGTTCTCCCTTGGTCGATCGAAGAAGCATACTTCAATCGAGATTGATATGATTCATAGGTGAATCAATGAACAACGCAGGCACAATACTCTTGGGAAAAGTTAATTACTCGTTTCTTTGATAAGCCTTAACTTGGCTGTTTTATTGCCCATCACAAGTTATCAGTTTTTTGTTTTTAATCATACTCTTTAATCATTGTAATACTCAAACTTTCTATGCATGCTTTTAAATTACTGTTCTAAAGTTGATTACTCATGTCCATTTTATTTAATCTCCTGTTTTTAATTCTTTTGAAAAGAGACTTATTAATGATTAGGAAGGATAATAATAAATCTCTGGAATTTGGCCGGCGTAAATATTAGTTTGGCTCTTTTGTCTCTTGCCATAACAATTGGAAAAGGTGAACGTTACGTCTGCTTCTCCGAGTATAGTTGGGTTTCCCAGGTTTCCGTAATAGGATTGACAGCCGAAAATGCTCTGAGTGTCTGATGACATCGATATTACAACAGCAATTGTCCAGATTTCATCTTCTTTCACAAGAACTGGCTTGTCAAACGAAACTTTTTGAATCTTCGCGTTTGGAATGCCCGAAATTCTCAACTCGGCCTCAGCAGTGCAATCAGGAAAGGCGTCAGGCGAATCTCCTTGAATCAGTTTAACAGTGGCGATAACCCCGCTAATCTGATGCATTGGAGTATAAAGACCGATACCTGTAACCATAATATCATTTGAAGTGCTGAATGAAATTCCTTCGAAACTATTATGCCCTAGGGCCCACCCACTCAGTACTTGAGTAAATCTATATACCGAGTAAACTTTGCCGGATTTTTTCATGACAAGTATCTTTGAACCCTGTATGATTCCCAGTTTGTCCAATGTGTCGTTTGACAGCTCCAACTCTTTTCCTTTGAAAAATAGTCTTGCTATGAGAGTTGGATCATCATATTGGCTACTGATTCGATCAGAAATATCCTGAACAGTGCTTTGAATGGGGAAAGATATCTTCTCCGATCTCTTTGCACCTTCTTGAACATGAATAAATTCAATCAATATGTCATTTGACACTTCACTTCTCTCAAAATCAATGATTTCGTTGTTGATTTTGACTGTGATAATATTCTTCTCAGGTATGACGTTCTGAACGATACCATATCCTTTTGGAGTGTAGATGGTTGCCCCTTTTACTTCTTGTTTCGTTTTCGAGATGTAGAAAAGTTGTGAACTGGCCTTTGTGCCAGCTTTTTCTTGGGATGCAGCCTCGTTTTTCGTAGCAGTGATTAGTGAAGTAGGCTGAATGTCTTCTTCTCCTTTGACTTGATTGAACAGCTCCCATTGATCGATATCATTGAGCTTCCACAATCTTCGTTTCGCTTCCATTGCTAAATTATTTTACTATTTTATTCTTGAATCGCTCAATGCAAAATTTTTCAAACAAACTTTTTAATATTATTATGTAAATATCTTTTCAATACAGATGAGAATGGCTTGCAAAAAAAAGCTTTGCGGTTCTCTTTAGGCTAGTGAGAGTTTTCAGAATAGTACGACGAGTTAAATCTATCAGAAACCCTCAAAAATTATCCTTGTCCTGATTCTCAGACTTTATTTACAGAAGATGCATTGGAGTTCTCAAATCAGACTCGATAATCAAATACATCTTGGCATTTTGCATAGTATACATCATTAAGTTACAACATATGAAAAGAGCCATTAACCTCAAGCAATGACTGATGGTCGATTTGAAAATTAACAATACATATATAATAAACCCATGATAATAGGTGAGATACGCAAGAAACCTCGTAGATTTTTTAGATTTCCTTTGATTCAACAGTAATCGCATAGTTGAGAATCGATTATGATTTGATATATCAAAGAGAAGAACCAAAAAATCGAAATTTTTCATTTGGGTTGATTACAAAATATCAATAACTTATAAGCCGCATAGGTTGAGATTGAGGTCTGTTAAATGTTTTATTTTTTGGAACAGCTGGTTCTGATTTTTTTATTTAACCAACATATGAAATTTACTCTCTATGAACTCTAAGTGTAATAATAAATTTCTGGGATTTGTCCTGAGTGAACATTCGTCAAGGTTGTTTTCATTGATCCAGAACAAGGCAAAAAAGAGAAAGTAACATCTCCCTCACCTTGGATAGTCGTATTTCCAAGATTTCCATAGTGAGAACCACCTCCAAAACCGAATGCCCCGGGATTCTTACACGTTAATGATAGATCTGCACAGAGCGACCAGATCTCATCCGCTCTTACAGCTATAGGCTTGCCAAACATCACTCTTTGGATCTTCTCGGAAGTATGAGCTGAAAATTTCACTTCGACAGTAGCAGTAGCTGCTATCTCATCATCATCACCACTACCGTAGAGCTGTCCTCTGACCAGCTTCACAGTACCAGAAAGAGTGTAATTATTCAGATTAGGTCCGTAAATACCAACCCCAGAAACTCGAATATCTTTTGAGGGACTGAATGAAATGCCATCGAAAGTCGCAGGACCATACGCCCATCCACTAATCATCTGCTTAAATCTATTCACTGAGTAAGCTTTACCTAGTTTTGCCATGACAAGTATCTTTGAACCCTGTATGATTCCCAGTTTGTCCAATGTGTCATTTGACGGCTCCAACTCTTTTCCTTTGAAAAATAGTCTTGCTATGAGATTTGGATCATCATATTGGCTACTGATTCGATCAGAAATATCCTGAACAGTGCTTTGAATGGGGAAAGATATCTTCTCCGATCTCTTTGCACCTTCTTGAACATGAATAAATTCAATCAATATGTCATTTGACACTTCACTTCTCTCAAAATCAATGATTTCGTTGTTGATTTTGACTGTGATAATATTCTTCTCAGGTATGACGTTCTGAACAATACCATATCCTTTTGGAGTGTAGATGGTTGTCCCTTTTACTTCTTGTTTCGTTTTCGAGATGTAGAAAAGTTGTGAACTGGCCTTTGTGCCAACTTTTTCTGGGGATGCAGCCTCTTTTTTCGTGGAAGTGGTCTGTGGTGTAGGCTGAACATCTTCCTCTTCTATTTGATTGAAAATCTCCCACTGATCAATATCGTTGAGCTTCCACAGTCTTCTTTTCGTTTCCATTGCTATGTGATATTACTTTTTTATCTAATTATTACTCAATGCAAAATTTTTCAAAGAAAGCTTGTTAATTTTATTCTGTAGATATCTGTTTAATACAGGCAGAAATAGCCGGCAACTAAATAATATCTTTGTGATCCGTCAAGTTAGTGAAAATTGCCAGAATAGTAAGGCGTGTGAAATTTATCGGAAACCCTCAAATATTATCCTTCTCCTGATTCTCAGACTTTATTGACAGAAGATGCTTTGGAGTTCTCAAATCAGTACTCAAATACATCCTGATATTTTGCAAGTAGACATAATTAAGCGCTCAGATTCTACAACTTATATGAAAAGGAAAGAGCCATTAACCTCAATTTATTAAAGAACATTTCTCGATTTGACAATTAAAAAAAGATATATAATAAACTTATGATAATAGGTGAGATATGAACGAAACCTCGTGGTTGTTTTTCAAATTTGTATTGATTAAACAGTTTGATATGATTTTGATAAGTCAAAGAGTCAAAAAAATCGAAATTTTTCATTTGGATTGATTACAAAACGTCAATAACTTATAAGCCGCATAGGTAGAAATTGAGGTCTGTTAAAAGCTTTATTGTTAGAACAGTTAGTTCGGATTTTGTTATTTAACCAACACGCACAATGAAATTTATTCTTTATGAAACTCTACGCGAAATAATAGATCTCTGGAATTTGTCCTGAGTAAATGGTAGTCTGGTTTGCTTTCATTGATTCAGAACAAGTCAAAAAAGAGAAAGTAACTTCTCCCTCACCTTGACAGGTCGTAGTTCCATTGTTTCCAAAATACGAACTACTAAAACCAAATGCACCAATCATTGATAATTCTGCACAAATGGACCAGATCTCATCAGCTCTCACAGAAATTGGTTTGTCAAACATCACTCGTTGGATCTTCTCATGAGCTGAAAAACTCATTTCAACAGTAGTAGTAGCAGCAATTTCACCATCGGAACTCTGTCCTTGGATCAACTTCACAGTTCCAGTAAGAGTGTAACCCTGTTGAGCTGGTTTATAAATGCCAACCCCAGAAATTCGAATATCTTTTGAGGCCCTGAATGAAATGCCATCTAAAATAGCAGGGCCATAGCTCCATCCACTATTCACCTGGTTGAATCTATTCACCGAGTAAGATTTACCTGGTTTTGTCATGGCAAGTATCTTTGAGCCATGTGTGATTTCCAGCTTCTCTAATGTGTCATTTGAAGGCTCCAACTCTTTCCCTTTAAAAAATAGCCTTGCTATGATTGACGGATCTTGATATTGACTATTAATTCGATCATTAATCTCCTTTGCTGTGCTTTGAATCGGAAAAGAGATCCACTCGGTTCTCTTTTCTCCAGCCTGAACGTGAATAAATTGAATCAAGACGTCGTTTGACACTTCACTTCGCTCAAAATCAATGATTTCGCTATTCACTTTGACAGTGATCATGTTTTTCTCAGGCATGATGTTCTGGATCACGCC
>ENA-UOTX01000911-UOTX01000911.1-compost-metagenome-genome-assembly--contig:-NODE-911-length-26919-cov-17.608226_pt1 | contig 26919 bp, 26 predicted proteins | sample MGYA00238143_ERZ746982 | MGnify/ENA primary metagenome ERZ746982 (study PRJEB28758, sample SAMN06268862) | compost metagenome | isolation source: single cell | place: USA: California, Emeryville, Joint... | reverse complement strand
AAGCGAAACTATTTAACTTACTTGCGACTCAAAATAAGCTGTTAGCAGAAATCAAGGAAAAGAACGATGTCCTTCAAGAGTCAATTTCCTCTTTGATGGCAGAGATTAATGTTCTTAAGTAATCCATTTTGAAGAAACTTTCAGAAGTTAATTGCAATATAACTTGCTAGGAGTTCCAAGAACGCTGGATCTGGAGATAACAATTCATCTTTTTTCCAGCATGTTATTGGAAACTCATCCGAGACAATCGAGACTGACAGCTTACTAGGCTACCTCTATGGACCAAATTATGATTTTCAATATCAACTTATTTTGAAAAATGAGATGCCTCTTCCACTTTACCGAGGAAGAAATTTTCATTGTTCTGATTCATTGCCGTAGGCGGAGAGTTGCTGTTTGCTGCTTCACCTCTCGTATTTTTTTCATTTAAATTGTCTAAAACGAACCCTGCGTTGTTTGAATCGATAGGCAAGTTATGAGGTTGCTTCATTTTCAAATAGTTTGGAAATTGCATGCTTGCTTGGCTCAAATTTTGGTCGTTTGTATTTTGTGCGGGATACTGAGGTTGGGGTATGTACGGCATGAATATTGCGTTTCCTTGGTTTTGTAATGAAGGATCAGCTTTATTTTGTGAAAACGGGTTGAGTAGCATCTGATTCACAGCCTCTCCTGGAAATGACTGATACGTTGGGAAGTTGTTCGCTTGATAGGAAGGATTGGTTCGTCCTAGTAAGTCACCTTCGTTCAATATCGTATTACCATCATCTAAAAAGCAAAATTTTGATCAATTGAAGGAGTTTATTTCTCACTTTCGGTCTTAAGTCTCTTCTTGAGGTTTTCTAAAATCGCATAGTCATCAGCTAAGGCGGCGGATGGCAAGTTTCTTCTGGATTGATCTATTCCCATTATATATTGATTAGAAATCATTAAGATCAGAAAAAGTTCACAGGCCTGCTTATTCATCATGTAGTAATTTTTACAACTCTCATGGTTGCAAGTGCCTTCTTGATCATCTCTCTTATACAGACACATGAAGGAGAGTGTGCTTAGTATTTGAACGTAAACCAAATATAATTCGATTAAAAAATTTCTCTAAGTGTAGGACTGAGAGAGCGTCAAATTCCAAAATTAATACAGCAGATTAGTGTCTGATCTAAATTAATTTATTTAATTCATTGCTATTCCTAATATTCTCATTTGGAATTAGAACTATCTTGAAGAACCATTTCAAGTTCTTGCCAATGCATGACTGAAAAACCTTCGAATGAAATATTTTGGCTGTTGAGCTAACGACAGAGATTATTCTGTCTAAATGTGTGTGTGTGAGTTCTGCTAGTGATTGATCTACAGTTGGAGTTTGAGGTTTTTTTCAAAAAATCTGAATAATCTCAGTTTATTTGAACAGAGATAGATAGCTTACTGTGGATTTCGACTTAATTCTCGTCAGTATGCACAGGCCACTCTTCATTGGCCGTGAACTATTGATCTCTGAATAGAGACTTCTTGAATGTGACTTTATAGTGACTAAATGGCATTAAATTTATTTTTACATATCGATGATTGGTGGTCTCCAAGAGTCTTCTTTCGTAACTATAGGGGAATCCTTGCAATGAACTCTGCAATTTCGACTTTTCAGCTTTGATAGATCGGCCAATCCCTGACCAACTTTAGTAGTAGTATTATTATTAACGTAGGAATTATATGTTCTTTATAAGGTTTCCTTCGAATTAATTGTAGCCTCTTGGTACAGCTACTGATCAATGTTCTACCTTCATTGTGAAAAGTGATCATATTCGAGAGTTTGAGGTTTGAATTTCGATCATTTCTTATGAACAATGGTAATTGGAAGAAAACACTGTCGTATGGAAGACCAAGTAATGCTATGCTAAAGAAATAAGATTATTTATATTATTGCTTGTCACTCATGATGGCTCTTTACCCAACTACCTGAGTTTGTTGTGGGATCTATTTCACAAACTAACTAATTCTCTTCAGATCCGGTGCTTCCCTATCTTGGAAGATTTTTGCTGAGAAAATTCAAGAGGAGTACTTTTTGAGTTGTTATCACTTACTTTCAGAAATATTTTCGCAAGCCTAATGAGAGCCGAACAAAACTTCTATGTATATTTGAAAGTCTGATCTAAAACGTGTTCTTCTGACTGAATATCTCAGCAATATAGAGTAATCCCGAATCTTCTAATTTATCTTGGTAATGCATCGCCTTCTCGTTTAAAGATGGCAAATTATTTTATCATGATGCCCTAATAATGTTTCGCATTTTGCTGAGTATTTTTTTTTTTAATGTTGCCTTAAAATAAAAAAATAAAACTCTTCTCTACTCTGTGAGAACCCATTCACAGCTAAAATTTTTGAAGGGAGACTAACAGCTTTACTCCGCAATAATGAAATATAAATTGTCCGTGAAATATGTTTATGCAAACGTGATACAAGACTTTGAAGCTTCCTCATCCTCGCCATACAATATCCATCAAATCGATGAAAAATTAATCTCAAAGATAATTTCTCCTCAAGCTACCTCCATCTGCAGATCGGATCTTTTTAAGCTACTGAAAGAAGATGGAGCTTATTTTTATCATGATACTGCCAGAATATTTGATCATTATAACCAAGCATTTTTCCGTCTTCCCAAAGATTTTAAATATGATCTCGTTCACTCCAGTCCAAAAATAAGAGGAGAGTCCAATCACACTTCTCATGAAATAATCCTTTGGATCCAAGGGATAAACAAACCCTTCAAAAATCGTATTAAAAGCCTAAATCATCGAGTGTTGAGGCTCGAAAAGCAGCATAGAGCATTTCAAAAAAGAATCGAAGTTAACTCTCCAATGGGGCACTTCAATAACAACCGTCGAAGCTCATTTCGGGCCTCAGAGCTAGAAAGACACTTTTCAATTAATAACTCAAGACACCATTCAATTAATAATTCAAGACGTCCCTCAGCAATGGTAGTACCGGCTGTAGACTCTAAAGATAAATTAGATGACTCATCATCACCTCAAGTCATCCACACCAATTTGCTTAGTCTTCCTCATAGTGCCTCTCTAACGCAGCAGAGCTCGAAGCCTGGAGACTCCAAGAAACTTGATTTTGCGATCATGTATGCAGAACCTTTAGTTCGAAGAGAAGGAAAAAATATTTTGACTTTACCAGATGCCGTTGACTATGAAGAAGAGTGCTCCAAAATTTATGAGGCTCTTGACGAAAAAGCTCTGCAAATAGATCTCATTATAGAAATTGCGACGAGAGAGAATCTTATCAACGTCCTGAGTCGAGGCGCAACAATCCTCCATATAATCTGCCATGGTGAATATGACAGCGAAAAGAATCAATATTATCTTTGCTTTGAAAATGAGGAAGGAGAGATGGACCCTATATATGCGAGTGATCTGAAATCAATTTTAGAGACTCTAAAGGCCCGAGTTCAAGTGGTATTTGTCAATGCGTGTCATAGCGAACAAGTTGCTAGGGTCTTCGAGTGTGCTGGTGTCCCTTGTGTTATTGCGGTTCAATCGCAGCTACAAATTGCAGACGCAGTCGCTCGAAAATTCGCTCAAGAGTTCTACGATTACCTATTTGACGGGTTCTCCCTTGGAGAGGCTTTTGAAAATGCGAGGTTAGCATCACGCTCTGCTGATAGTTTGTCATGCTGCTGCGCACATGCTCATAAACAAAATTGCAAATGGTACAAAAAAGCAATCACTGAGGGATACTACAAGGCACATCTGTATCATGATCCTCGCTGCAGTGGTTGCCCCAAATCTAGAGAACATATTCATAGGTTTGAATGCACATGGGCAAACGAATTTCTTGAAGAGACTCTACAAGAAGGTGATGATATCTTTGGCACTGAGAGATTCGATGACGTGAACATGGAACTAAAAACTTGCTGTTGTTCTCCGGATCTTCCTCATGATGAATCGATGAAGTTTTTGAAACTTCTTCAGAAGAATATACCTGACCTGGACAAGTTAGTGCTGTTCGAAGAGATGGAATCAGGAAGAGTTGTCAATAGAAAGCATTATAATATCTTAGAGCAGAAATTTCCCGTGAAGAGATTAATCGGCAGAAATAAGTCCATGCATGAGCTCTTCAAAATCGTAAAAAGCGAAGAGAAATTTGTGCTTCTTTACGGAAATAGTGGAGTAGGAAAAACTGCACTTGTAAAGCAGCTTGCAAACTATTTCTATGCACGGGGCCTTTTCCGTTTCAAAATCTGTGTCATTATGATGGAGAAAATCACCAGCGTTTCCTATTTTAAATCGGAGCTGCTCAAAGAAATCGATTTTGTGTATGATTTTAAGTCATTCTGTCAGGCAGTTAAACACAAGGAATGCCTGTTTATTTTGGAGAAATGCGATGGGATTATTGAGAGAAATCGGCATGATTTTGTCGAGTTCTTAAATGAAATAGCCGAAAACACAAAAAAAGTGAACTTCATACTTATCACAAATCAATACTATCAACTCAACCTTCGAATAAATGCTGTTGAGTTGGGCAATCTCTCAGCAGTGGATGCGGCAAAATTATTGTTAGTATCCACTAATATAGACAAAATCTCGTGGCGGATTAGAAATATTGATTCCTTGAAGAAATCGAAACTCTTTCAAGAGAGCCGAAGTTTTTCTCCGCACGCAATATGGTGGATTTCGCAAAGGCTGAATCATTGTGGCGATTTTGAGAAAGTTGAGAAAGAAGTCCTCGAAAAACAAATTGCATTTGATACAGAGAACTCCCAAGCGATTTTATCTACACTTGAGTAAGTAAATCCTTTTTTCCCCCTCTCCTCAACGAAGTTCACTAGGAACATCAAGAAGGATAATCCTGATGGCTATTCATTAATTCATTTGCTGAATAATTTCCCTTCGGGTGTTGTATGGGAGGACATCGAAGAACTATTCAATTTGAAATTTTTGAGTTCTGGCTGGCGTGGCACACTTGCAAGGCTTCTGTCTCAAGATCAGGTTGGAAATACAACTCCAGAAGAGAACGATGAGAATGGAAGTGATAGGAATCTGGAGCCTGAAATAAAGCCTGGAAATTACTTTTGGATTGTTATTGCTAAAAGCGCAAATGCCAATATTTATTTTAAGCCGGCACAATCAGTTTATCAAGTTATCTCAAAGAGCCTTCGGAATGAATTTCCTGAGTGGCTATTTGCAAGGATTGAATATTTAACCCTCTTTGCATTGACTTTGATTGAACGTGCAAAAGTCCATTACTTTTACAGCGAGCAGCTCGTAGAAAATTCAATTGTCAGCGATCATGGAATTTGGTCCCTGAGACAGAGCAATTACTTCTATAAAAAGCACTTTACAGAAGGAAAAATGACTTCTATCTATCTTCAGAGGATGACTTTTGATGGGATAAAAGGCCTCTTGACAATTTTCCAAGAGCAAGAAACAAATTTTTTATGTTGCTTGGATCTCAACATGTTAAAAGTCCTCCTCTCTTCTGACGGTATTAAATATTTTCTATAAGTTCTCTTTTTAATGCTTTTTTTCCGTAGAATACAGAGAAAAAACGCTCGATATACTCGAAATCTTATGGATGGCGATACCTACTTGCTCTAAGATCTACTCAACCAGAGCGGAGGGAACAATTTCCTTGGCTTCCACTATAATTGGGAAAGTACATGAACTTGGAGTGGTCAATGAGAGAACCACAATGCTAAAAATAAAATTACACTTGTTTATAATGGCCGTCGCTGTGAATCAAAAGCAGGAGGCGGAAACACTGTACAATACACTCTTTGCAGAAATTGAAATGATAGACAAGTTAAAACTAAGTGATCCTCCTGAGAATGAAGAGTGGCTGAATGGAATAAACGTGGCCCTAAATTTCACAAAGGCGTACTTTTTTTATAAACTGAAGAGAGGAAAATATGCGAATATTGACCATATCCATGTGTCTGAAGAACAGAAGCGTTTCCACAGCGTCGAAAAAATCCTCAAATATAACTGTAACAAGTTGCTGGAACAGATGAGTTCAAATTTCGACGTTCAAAGAGCATCAGTTGCTCTTTTGATCTCAAAGACGAAGATGAGCTATTCGAAACAGGAGAAACTCAAGGGCCAGCTTGAGACTGAATTAAAAAATGCTTCAAGCATCTTTGCCGCCAAAAATTGCAAGAAGCTGGAACTTAAAACTCATTATACGCTTGCTGAATTGCAATTAATGTAAACAATGACAATTAACTTCTTCACCTCATGTACATCGACAGGCTCTACAAGGAAAGGGATAGATCGGGACAAGTACACTCCGTTCTTCAAAATGCAAATAAGTTAGATGAAATAAAGAAATTTTGCCTTCAAGAGCATGCTCTTGGAATCGTGAGACAGGTAAAACAAATATTTCTAACTTATATGTCTAACTTATGTGCCTTATTTTTAAAGATAAACGATTCGAGTTATGAAACAAAAATAAAGAATCTTATCAACAAAATCAATCAAGAGATCAGAGAGAGCTTCTTTAATATCATATTTTTCTTGCGGTCATCGCCACTCATAACTCATCAACTAAAAAGCCCCATCACTCCTCAGAATTCGGTACAAGAAACGTCTTCTGCAACTTTCATCAACACATCTGAAATTCAAATTAACTCCTTCTTCAAGTCTGATTTAATCCACTCCTTGAAGGATACCCAAAAAACCCTTCATCTGAAATTCGAAGTCTTAACTCTAAAATCACTAACAGAAGCCTTCGATTCTGGATGCAGGATAATCCAGCTAAGTCTGGACATTGCACATGAAGAAGGTTTGGTTGCAGAAGATTCCCAAGGCGCTCCGTTTATTATAACTTATCAGCACCTGACTGAAATAATTGAAGAGTCTCGACTTAAAACGCGCAAATGCGGAATCTCAAATAAAAATGGAGTTGGAGAAAGAAATGTGGAGTTGATATTGCTTGCATCCAAAAATAATACTAAATTGGCTGAATTTTTTAGCAAAGAAGTGGGGGTTCCTTATGTAATCACTTTTAATTTTAAACCGAGAGATGGACAGGAGATAAGAATAAATTCGCGTCTCGCATTGTATGAAAGTGAATTTATAGACAAATTCTGCATGTTCTTCTTTGTTGAACTTGTCGAAGGAAGAGCCGTTGAGAAGGCTTTTGATGCGGCACTAAGGAATACATTTGATTGCATTGCTTTCTCATTTTTCCTGGGTAAAGAAGCTAAAGTAAAAGAATTGCTTGGGGAAGGAGCCACTCTGCTGCTATCTTCCGATGATTTAGAGGCGCGCAATAGGAAACTTTTTGAAAATGAGGAATTTCGATTGCCTAACGGGATTCTTGAGGACATAAGCACCGTTTTATCTCCCACGAATATCCATAAATCGATTATCCCCTTTATTGGTCGAAGGGATGATATATATGAAATAAGCAAGCTGCTAGCTCAAGGAGAAAAAACAAATTTCCTCAAAGTCTCAGGAGAGCCCGGGTCTGGCAAGACGAGACTGGTGCTAGAGGCCGCGTACTACATGCTCGTTCGAAATCTATTTCCAGATGGAATATTTTATTTCCCTCTCAGAAAATATTGGAAAGCCAATCTTTTGGATATGATCAAAAAGGCCTTAAATTCGGAAACATATGGTTCAAGATTCGAGAAAAATATAACAAATGTGTTCCGCAATAAAAAGATGCTTCTTATCTTTGATGACTTTGATTCATTCTATGAAAATATTGCTGAATTTCCTTATCTCATATTCTCGGTGCTCCAAATCTGTCAAATATCAACGATTGTTGTCACAACAACTCAGAGTTTCCCGAATCTCGAGAGGTCAAATTCCATGCCCAAATCTGAAGTGAATGGGGATAGCCAATCAAAGATTGAAAGCGAGTTCATCAAATCAAACTGGAAGCTTCAGCGGCTCTCACTAGAAGAAAGTGGAGCCCTGGTCTCAGCAATTACAGAAATAGAATATGGAGTTCGCGCTTCCACAGAAGAAATCATAAAATTAAATGCTGTTAAACAAGCCAAAGGAAATCCTTCCAAACTGATAAAATTGATTCGAGAAGAAAAGATTGTCGTTGACGATCAGATTTTAAAAATAAATCCAATTTATGAAATTGAACTTGAACCCGAAAAGCATCACAAAGAAATTGTCAAAAAGCCGAGATGTGAATCGGAAAGAGCTTTCGCGATGAACCTTTCTCGACACTCCACGCCCTTTTATAGAACTTTTCTTCAACAAGAGATAATATTAAAATATAGAAGGTCTCTAGCAAAGCCTCAAAATAGTATTCCTCTTAAAGAATATGAGCAAGCTATAATTGAAGCAGGCAATCCACGGCTGAAGCCCCGGACAAAGACTTTAGAAGCAAAAATTGCTCAAGAAATAACAAAGAAGCTAGGAAAAGCCTTGAGTTTTAATAAGAAATCGGGAGTATTAAATCACCTTCATAGAATTCCAAAAGAAAGTTCGGAGGATGAATACATTCGAGAAAATTTGAATTTTGATCGGTATGGTCGTAAACCTGAAGAAAAATCCAAGCCGCAATATGAGAATTTAGACCAAGAAGACGAGCCAAAAATGGTTGAAGAGCAAGAAGAACTCTCAGAAACAACTGAGCTGAGGAAACTCCTCTCTTCGAAAATGAATGCAAAAGTCACCAGCAAGACTTCCATTTATACGAGCGAAGGTGGTGATTCTCACAATGAAATCGATCTCTTTAGCGGAAGACAATTCGGCTCTGTTGAACATAATCTACTTAGAATAAAACTTCCTTCCCTTAGCATGCAGAGAGGGTTTTCTGAACCTGAGTCTGCATCAATGTCAAATCTCAAAATCGATTTAAACTTCGAAAGCAAGGAGTAATTTCAATTCAGACATAGCATAACTTGTCGAAAATTTCGCAGACAGATTTATTTGGGTATCATCTTCATTTGTCACCTTTTATATTGTTTCAGAAATATCAAATTGACTCTCATGATCAACTCAAGCAAAAATCCTAACTTAACATTACGATGCTCATATTTCTTAGAAGGTTGATTCAGTGTGTAGGGACCCTAAAAAAAAGTGCTGCTCTGTGACAGGAATTTGATAGTGTGTAGTCAAGTTCTTACAGTAATGCCTCTAATAGAATGAAAGTGAAGTAAGAAAAACACTACCTGAAGATACCTACATTTACATACGCATTATGGAATAATAAGTATTCTGAATTTTTTGGTTTGAATGAAGCCAATTAAATTGTTTTCAAGAAAAAGTGCTTCATCTACACACTTGCTCGCTCACATAGGATTTCTGCTCTGGGGGTTTCGGGTTCCTCCATTACCTGAATAAGGAGGATTAGAGCCTCTGCTCGAGAATCTTAATTGTGTGTCCATAACATTTCCAGTTTGAGACCTTCCCTCATTCGTGGTTAATCTTTGAGGGTTGCTAATAGTATCAGGATTTTGAGGTCTATGTGCTAAATCGAAAATGTCAAAAGAGCCGGTGTGTCTCCTGAACGGATTAAGGTCTTGTAAATTTGATGTAGCAGCTCTTAATAAGTTGGTAGTATCTCTTTCGAAGTCTCGAAACAAAGAAGAAAGATTGAAATCGCCTCTATTTCGAGAGTTGGCCGTCGTTTCAGGAATATCAATCGGCTTCCTTTTGCAAACGGGACAAGTATTTTTTACTATGAGCCATTTATCAATACATTCCTTGTGAAATTTGTGCTCGCATGGAAGGCTTCTAAGCTCATCCCCTCCTCTGTAATCTCCAATACAGATCGCACAGGTACCATCACTTGTGGGTCCTTCATCCTCATTATTTTTCTGTTGGGATGCAGTATTATCCTTCGCTTTAACATTTTTTGATTTTGACGAGTTAGGCACTTCAATTTCAATGATCTTGGCTTCAGATTCATCTTCAATCTCGACCTCCTCTCTATTATTTGAAATTTTGGAAACGACTCCTGATTTTTTGTTTTGTCGTTTGGGATTTTGCCTCAGCGCATCCTTGGGGTCATCTTTAGGTTTCTTTGTAATTCCATTTCTTCCTTTGAGTCGAGGGACTCTTTCTTCTTTTTCTTCATCTTTTTGCGTTTTTGCCTTATCTTCAAAAATCGTGGTTCCGAGTCCTCGTATCTGCTCTTGAGTCAGGCCTTGTTCTTGTTTCCTCTCTTCAAAGAAGGTATCTCGGATTACATCGAATGCATCAAACAACAGACTGCTGAGACCCCCAGTTCTTGAGGAAAGATTTACATTTGGCTCAGGCATCGAACGTTGACCTTGTCTGGTTTCTGTAGGAGCGGTCATACTGAACGGATCTCTGGTCCTTTGTGAAGTGGTAGGTATTCCAGTTGTGATCGTCTGCTGGGAGAAAAATCCTGGCATTGAAATAAAAGAAGTTGTCATTTCGAAGCCGCCTTGCGTTGAAATTATAGTTCTTGTTTGAGATTGATCAAATAAAGATTGTGTTGAGAAAACGTCTTCAAAGGGAAGTATCATCGACCTGATAAGGTCTCCAGGGTACCTTCTTTGGTTTTGAGGGTTTCTTATTTGAAATGGCTGATTGGGTCCTGTGAGAGACACCCCACCTGGAGATACAGGGATCGTCCGAGAACCACTCTGGACTATAACCTCTCCGTTTGAATTTATTCTAACGTTGTTGGGAATCATTTTTTCTTTTTTTTTTTTGTTTTTTTGAACAGACTATTAAATAAGTGTACTTTTAGGATGCTCGTGAAACAAAGGATGAGATTTGGTCAAATACACAGAATAAATTGGAATTAGCTGGAGAATAATCAGTATTCTATAGGCAAGTTTTTGATTTAATGATTAATCGAGTTTGATATGTTCCTTTGAGTTCAAATACTTGATCGAAATTTGGCATGGATTAGATATGTAATGGGAGCCTTGCTACTAATTTTGACCTTTTCTTCAATAAGGTAGTTAGCTATCTCATGAAACAAAATCTCCCTACAATGAATCGGAATAAGAGCAAACAAATGACTGAAGGTATGAGCAAAATAAATTCTGAATAGAAGAAGATTGTATCAGAGTTCACTATTCTGAGACAATCCTGAATAATTATGGTATTTCTCAATCAAGCATCCATCAAAACAACAACATTGACAGATATACACGCATATATATCTGGAAGAAACATCAATTTTTGCTTAAACTTTGAGACCGAATTAGTGAGCTTGAACATCTTATCTAAATTTACTTTTGGATAAATTTCTTCAGGTTACTTTACAATACCTATTGGGTAAGTTGTGTAACTATCCGCTTTTCACCAAACATAAACTAATTCAGTCTATAGAAAAAATTGAGAGTCTTGGGCTTCTGCCTCCTTAATATGTTGCTAGAGGTTCTAGCAGCAAGCTCAGCAAGAAAATATAAATTCGTAATAAAATGCCAAACCGGAACTTGTTTTTTCATCCTTGAGATTGCATACTCACATAGTTCTCTGTCCTTCGAATAATCTGCCTTATCACTTAACAAGGCTTGCAGACCACTATCAATTAGGGGAGGTTATTTCTATGAGAGACTCAAATTGTTGCTCCTTAACAAAATATATGATTCAACTCAAAGCACAAAGAAAACATTCGAATGAACTGAGGCTCAAAACTGTATTAGATGTGTCCAATTTAATGAAAACTAACATGTGTGTCTTCAAACATATTCACACTCATACTGTCATATTATTTTTAGGGCTTTATTTTAATCTCACTAAAGTTGAATTTCTTGATGCTGTTTCCATCCTTGGAGATGGGAGAAACCAAAGCCATTAACTCCTTCATTTTTTGTGCGGAATCTTTCGTCTTTTCGTAAATGTGATTTATCTCGTCATTTAGCCCTTGTAAAGCGGTCTCTGTGAGTTGCTCAGGTTTTGTATATTTATTCAGAAAGAGAGATGTTTTTAACATCACGCTTTTCGCTTCCAGAGGTAGAAAATCTGATTTTTCTTTTGAAAACATGTTGAAATAAAATGGAGTTCCATTCGGTTGGCTAAATTTCATCCAACTATGGCTCCAAATATATCTTTTCTTGTTTTCTTCCCTCAAAGCACCGAGTATTTTCATACGCATTGGAAGTAAATGCTCGAGCACTTTATGAAAGTAATGATCTGCTGGATGAGCTCCTACCTTTAGTTCGCACAATTTTTGAATGTAAACTCTTTCTTCAGGATAAGTTGCAGTCATTTTTCGTTCAAACTGCGGCGGCAATTGAAGAGAAAGCATCAGATAAGGAATCAAGGCGAGGTCAGAATTTTGACTTGTTATTTTTAGTCCCATTCGTGAAGCCATCAGCATGAGACTATAAGAGTGTACTGAATTAGGAGGGTCAATTTTATTTAATATTCCGTGGATGTTGAGCTTTGTAGGCTCCCCAATAAGATTGAAATAATGGATGTAGTCTTTCTTCTCTTTTTCTGGTATTTTTAAAAAATATCAACATTAGCAAGAGCAGATCGATGCATAACTATACCTGAAATCTCCGTTGAAATCTTCATCAGATGTAATTCTGTTTTAGACTGTGATGGAGATTGAACCGTTTTATCATTTCCAACTGCTGTGTATTTTGTTATGACTCTTGGTGTGTTCCGATACTTGATTTGAGTATTCAGAAACTCTGGATAGTGCAATAGCTTTATTTTCTTATCGGAAAAAGTTTTGTGTATTATATTTGAATACTGGAGGGATATATGGGACTAAGAAGCGCAGCAGATGAATAGTTAGCCAGCAAAAATTGCGATTTGATGTTTACCTTATATTGAGAGCTAGGCTTTTGAGGAGGCTTAGATTCAGGCGAAAGTTGAACTTCTAACTTTGAATTCGCACCTTTCCTAAAACTGAAGCTGGACAATGTTTTATTAAGAGCAGTCAATTTCGGAAATTTTGATTGTATAATTGAAGCTGTAGTGCTGTGCATCACATCCTGCGTCGAAAGAGTATTATGAGCAGTGGTAGTAATATCCGGGAGTTTCTCTGGTTTAAATTCAGAAACCAAAGGGTAATCTTGTGTTATTGTCTTACCAATTTGCTCTTCACTAGAAGCGCCTTCAGTTCCAATGTTAACTCTTTTCGGTGAGAGAGGATGAGTTCTTATCCAGAAATTCTTCTGAGTGTGATGATTTGGCCGAGTTGGGGGTTGTACCTCATTTTTTGTTTGATCTTTAACATCAATACTTTGAGCCTCGAATGAAGTCATTTTGGTATCAGTAGCCAGCGAATCCAAAAAGTGTTGGTGTTGATTTTCTTCTAAGACTACATTCATAAAAGTCTTTGTGAATAAACTGCTGAAAAATTGCTTGTTCCTGCAAAGTTTGTCTCGCAACAAGTTAATCAGCCTTCGGTTATTTTTGATGAATTTAGCTCTAAAATTCGGATCATTCAGGTCATCAGTAAAATTTTCATTCTCAAGGTTAAGTTCGGTGTATTGCTGAAAGAGAAATTCAATGATGATCTCATCAAGGTGCTTGTAGAGCAATTTCATTTTCAAGTGATTAACAAATTCTTGGTTTCTGCGAGTGTTATTTTGCAATTCTGTGAACAAAAATATTCCTGGCTTCGGACCTCTCGATTCTTGAGACGACAAGAGACGGTTGGTTGAATGAATAGGAACGCTTCTTCTTTCATCCAAGGGTCTTGCCCTCTTGAATGCTAGTGTAGGGATGAATCTGTTCTTCTCTATAGTTAGCATCTCAAGATTATAATTAGTTGCTATATTTCCAAGCTGAACTCGCGTTGGTTGTGTGTATCGTCTCGCTGAAGCTGAGCGATTTCGTCTGACTGGCGCAAATGATTTTGCCTGCAAGAAATCTTCGGGGTTCTAGAATCAGAAGATTAATAAGGTCACATAGATTGCTCTTATTACTATTTCATCTTCGTAATCTGGCAATGAGAGACTTCGATAGCGACCATCACTAGTTATCGATCTGAGCGTCTTTCGAAAGAATATTATTAACTGGTGTTTCATAAATTGATTACTGAGGGTTTGATTCGTTTATATTTTGTTGCTGATGGTGAGCTTAAATTTTCATAGAACTGATCAATCATTTTTTCCTTGAGCTCTTCTTCTTTTATTTGCTCTTTAAAAAACCACCGCAATGATAACATTTATTGAGTCAAGAGTTAATTTTTACTGTCAATTTCGTCGATATTTGCTTTTTTAAGCGCCTTAATCGCTTTCTGATGTTTCGGCTCTTTCTCTTTTGTAACTTCAGCTTGAAAAAAGAACACACTATTATTTCTCAACTTCCCTATCACTTTTACATTCATCATCTCCATTAGGAGTCTCTTCTGGTAGATTTCTTGCTTCTTCACTATCAGACTGCTGCTCGAAGTTCTCACCATCTCCTTCTGTATGTTTATATCTTGAACCAGTCCTATGAGCACCGACATCCATTTCTCTTAACAGTTGGCCCGATGCCGACACTCGTGATCTGACACTCCCCAAAGAACTTCTGTTCGCTTTTTTAGCGGTTAGTGCGGGACTCCAGGTCTTCGGAGATTGCATATAAGAAGAAGGGGTTGTGTCCCCTATATCTGACTCACCTCCTCCCAGATGCCTATGAATTTTTTCTCTTATCTCCTTCGCAACCTCCTCCTCCACATAGTCCCAAGGCACTTCCCTCACAACTCTTTTCGCTACTCTTTTCAGACGCTTCACCATTTTCCCTGTCCGATCCATTTCTTCAACCTCCATATAAATATCAACATCCTTGTAAAGTTTCTTAGTCTTCTTTTTCGGCTTTTTTCCATCCGCATCTTCAGTCACTGCGATTCTTTGTTTTTTCTTGTATACTGGAATTTGCTTGCGCACTAATTTTCTTACAAGTTCCGTTCTGCCATCAGCAAATTCGACCTCTTCATACTCACTAATTTCTCTACTCTCAATTGCAATCTCATCCTCCTCAATTATATCATCAGGTTCTTTAGATTTAACTTCGTTCTTTTTTTTGTCTTTGCTACCAGCGTCTGTTTTTATGTCTTTCGCCATAAAGGTTCTACCTTTCAGGGATTTTTTCTTACTTTTGTTTCTCTCTTTTGATCTTGATGATGAATTGCTAGAAGATCTTTCAGAATTGTCTTTATTGGTTTCCGAGGTCCTTATCTGAGCGATTACATTCCTATTACTTTCACGATTCTTTTCAGCTTGCATTTCAGTTTCGACGCTTCCATCTGAAGACATTCTTCCCATCTTTGTGTTCCCAAGTTGACCAGAAGCTTGACTCACTGCATGGCCTGAGATTCGATTCTGAGGAGATTGCTTTTCTGACTGCTGCTCTTGACGCGCGTGCTGTTGTGGTTGTTGAAGTATCGATGGTTGTTGTTGCTGTTGGTGTGCGGGTTGCTGTTTTTGATGCGTCGGTTGTAGTTGCGGCTGCTGAGAGACACTTCTATCAGATTTAAAGTCAGCATCGATATCTTGTTTTGTTGATGATGATGGAGAATGGATCTGTTCTTCTTTAAACTTTGGTGAGTCTATGGGTTTCGTGTTTGATGGCCTTCCTTTATGACCGACAGCGACTGAGTCTCCTGCTGTGCTATTGGGATGTATTTCTTCTTTATTGCTGGGAATTTTGGACTCTCTTCGGGTATAATTTGGTTCTGGCTTTTGGTTCGCAACCTTGCTTTTAGATTGCTGATTTGAGGATGATGCCCCAATTGTGGAAGGGAAACCTTTATTATCAGTTGCTGGGTTGAGTTGCTTTGGTTGCGAAAACTTGCTTTGAGCATTTGAAGGGTTTAGATTTTGTGGTGTGCTCCCATCGACTCCTGTCTTTCCTTGCGTCTTTCCAAAGGACCCTAGTTTTCTCATCGATTCTCTTCTCAGGTTCTTTGTTCGATTTTCGGACTCTTTTTCCTCAGCCTTCTCAGAAGAAACTGCAACAATATCAGCCATATCGTCTCCGTACTTTTTATCCCAATCAAAAATGAGATTAAGAAACTCTTTTTTTGTTGGATCTCCAACAGCCTTTGACAGCCGCCCACTGTCTTTGAGAGTTTCTGCCATCGAAATCAGCTTTCTAGGATCATTTATGTTGAAGTCTCTTTCTAGATTTGCTTCAGATAACACATCGGGACCTTCTTCTTTGTCGTCCAAATCACGCATATTGATCTCTCTTCTATTTAACCTCACCTTATTCAGCAATGAATGTCCAGATCTAAAGCCCAGCTCGCCGAGCCCAAACTCCAAGTCGTAGGGGCAATAGAATAATATCTCGAATAAATCTTCTTTACTCATCTCAGAGCCAATTAATTTCGTCAATTTCCTCAGACTATACACTTTCCTGTTTTCAGCCTATTTTACCAAAAAAATAGGGAATCATTCTCAGCCACTATAAGTTCTTTGAAATTACCAGAGAGGATTGGTTTGTTGTATGTTCTCGATTTGCAAAAAAGAACTCAATAAAATTTTTAGCTTCTTGCATGAGTATTTTCATAGCAGTTTCTTCTGTGTATTTTCGAAATATTGTTTTGATGAGAGAGTTATCTTTTTTATGTTTCTTTATTTCTTCGATCTTCTGCTGGTCCTTAGCCTCTTTTATAGCTTTTTTGAGTTCCGCAAGGTATGGGTATTCTTTCACAGCTTTTTTCTGCTCGTGATTGACCCAAAAACACTCCCCACTGCGAACGTACTTAAAAAACCACTTTTCGTCGTTCTCCTTCAATCTCACAAATTCTTCGATAGCCACTAAGCAACAATGAGAAATGTTTCGACAGCTCGAAAGAACAATCTATACTTAGCAAATGAATCTCAGTGTTAATATCCACTCCAGCTTGATTTGCGAGTTCGACAATATGAGCATCTCTTAGGTCTAGAGAAAGCAATATGGTTCTTTTACCGAGGAAGAAAGCAATGATCGATTACTTGGATTGGTTTCATGCCGAGTTCGAAGTATTGCCTCGTAATTGTTGGAGCTATTTGCAGAAATGTTGAGATAATTAGCCAAAGGGCGTGATTTTGTTCCATCTCTTGCTTCTCTTATCATCAAGCCAATATCGGATTCATAATTTCTCTGAAGCTGGTCTCGAAAGATCATCTTCGATGAAACAATCATTGATTCTCCTCTATGTTCTTTATACTGCTTGCGAAGAAATTGAATGAGCTCTTTTATCCAATTGTAGCATGGATGCACTGAAAGTCTCGAATTGGTTTGCAAATCTTTATAGATATAGCTGTCAGTGGCATGGTTGAACTCTTTTGTCCAGAAGTCTGGGATAGGCATGGATATGTAGGCACGGAGAGCCCAAAAAAGATATGACTCTTGTGGTTGCACTAAGAAAAGTTTTGCAGCTGCTATCATCTCACTCGGATCAGCCTATTATACCGGTAATAAATTAGCCAGTGATTAACATTATTATATGGCTCACTTCAAGATACGCATCACTTTTTTGGATTTCTTCGGGAGGTTTAAGGAGGTTATATCCATAAAGACTTTTATAGTGTTTGCAATACTCTTCCAATAAACTCTCTGCAACTGCTATATCATCGATTTCGCTTTCTTGTTGCAATCGTAACTGTTTGGTTATTGAAAGTTGTTCCTTGATCTTATCGAAGCGTTCTTTCGATTTACCCTCTTCCATTAATGCTATATTATCGCTTGTTCCTTGTTTCAAAGATTTATCATTGGCAATATTTCCTGTACAGCCAAATTCTTCAGTATTTTCATGAATGAGACACAGTACTACCTTTTAAAATTTGCTGTGAAAGTGTTGAACCTACAACAATCGGTCCTCCTCGAGGTCTTTTTGGAGATGTCTTTTCCTTTTTCTGCAAAGTAGTTGGTTTTAATCGTTGTTTATATTCCTTGAGGAACTCCTCGATGCTATTTTTTCCTGCTTCTTCAGAGCTTTAGTGATTCACACTCGTTACACTTTGCTCTTCAAATAATGAAGGCTTTACCTCAATAAATCCATGAAGATAACTCTGAATTTGTTGAGTAACGGATGATGCGTCAATGTGGTTCCGTCTGATTCATTAATATATATCACCCTGCCATCACTCTCGTCTTCTCTTAGCCATTCGGGTGGAAGTTCAATTTCCATCAGCTATTTTTCAATTAAATGTGACCAAAGAACTCCAAATCGTAATACTTGGTCGAGAAACCAGCTGTATTTTTGCTTCTCATTCTCATAATCTATGCCAATCTGAGCTGCAAGTTCGGCTTTTTCCTAGTTATTTACTGTAAGAATAGTTATTATGAAACGAATCATGCCCTCTCATATTTGGTTGGATAATCTTCTTCGTGCTTATAATGCTGAGGAGTCGAAACATAATCATTCCCTCCAGATGAAGATTGGATCATAACGGATCCTCTCGGACGATCGCCTTGCAGTTTCACTACTTTATTCATTTTTGATAAAAAGAATAACTCACTCTTAGAAATAAAAAATTAAATCATCAGAAGTTGGTTTTTCACAAAATTAATGATATTTTAATAAATGCACAACTTGCTTTTGATATTGCCTAAAAACCCTCAATTTAGAAGACCAATGAGATGAAAAAGAATTATCTTATATATCTCTCATTCAAATAGACAATGATTAGAAATGTTTAATCTGAAAGGGTCAGAGCTATCTTCCAAGCAAAATACTTTTAAATTTTCCTTTGATAGGGTGTGTCTTCGCGAAATGATATTGTTGTCTTAACTAAAGGAGCGCTTCTTTGTTTTGAGTTAGTTATTCATAATGTTAGTTTCTTTTCAAGTATATACTCTTTACTCTTATTAACGATTTTTCTTGATAAATTCTCTATCCAGAAAAGAAGAAATTTTGATCAGAAAGTGCGATCACTACTCTCTTGCATTAATTTTAGATGCTTGATTGTCTTCATAGTCTAAAGATCGAATTCCACTGAAATGCAATTGAAGCTAACATCAGACTTCGAAGGGTCCTCCGGGTTACCTTGAGCAGTCAGGTTAACTTGATAATGACCCTAATGCAAAGAGAAAATTTAAATCAAGAAGAGAGAGAAAAATCTTTGTACAGAAGGAGCAAACGAAGGAATCGTGACAGAGTATTTCACTTCAGCTTGAGCACCTCCGGATACTTCAACGTTTTGGGGTGTATCTTCTTCATGAAATGAGAAACCATTGAAAGCGACATAAATATGGAGATTGTTGATAAATTCATGCTGGCCGCATTCCAATTTCCAGCTCATTCCAATTGCATTTCCTTTTGTCGGCTGTCCATCCAAATCAATCTGAAGGTTTTTACAAATGATTTCGGATCCCCCGCATTCGTTGTATGGAAAGCTGAGAGCTGTTACAGAGACAACAGAAAGTATTGCGATCCAAGCGAAGACTACTTTCATTGGCTTTGTTACGGTATAGAATTTTTTTGTTGGAAAATTATTTCATAATCCTTCGATCAGGAATTTATTGATAGAAAAAATTTTGGAATCTTCTAATTGGAGTCACGTCGTGATGAAAGAATTAACATCAGAATGTGTACTACTATGCGTTATGCATTTTCTGAAAATTTGTTACAGAATACAAATGACAAAGGTCGCCGGCGCCTTTATAAGCAATTTCGTTAAGAAATTTTGAAAATGCGAATGTCTTCCAAGCTCAGCTGATTTCTAGGTGAGATGTACTTAAATTGCCACAGAAGTTTTAATCCAACTCCAACACACAAAAATATTTTTCAATATAAATCATTTAATATTTCTTCCTCAAATGAAATGCAGTGCGAATTCACAGACAGTTACTTTAAAGCAAATGATTTTAGATAGAAGTATCTTTGAAGGACTGAGACTTGACGAATATTCTCTTCCGGAGATCTTTATCTTATTTAAAGTTTACAACTTGGGTTTTAGTTCTCCCAGTTTCTTGCAGAGAATCTAAACAAAAATAGTTCATATTAGTCACAAAGAAAAAGTAAAGTATTGATTCATACATCACCAAAATCATTGAGACCCTTATTTTCGCTCGCCTCCACAGCTCTCGCATATGCTTCTGTCTTCATTTGGTGTAGAACCTCTCGATGCTCGCTCTTTTGAGCTAAATCTGTGCCGACTTCTCTTCCAGTCTTAATGAGATCCTTTAAAGGCACAATTTTATCAACAATATGTCTTTCAAGAGCTTCTTTTGGTGAGAACTTTTTCCCCATCAGAAGCAGGTCTCTTTGAACCGTAGGACCAAGCTTTTCTCTAACATGCGCGATAAGTTAAGAATCAGAAATACAATTGTTTTACTTGATTAAAGCAACGCCTGCTGTTGGCATTGGGAGACCATTATTTATCTCATTCATCCAGAGATATCCATATTCCTCGTTCATTATTATAACGTCATGGCAAAGAGCTGTTAACAAACCTCCGGCTATTGCGACTCCATTTATCAAAGCAATCTTCAGGAAAGAAATGTTAAAAAATCTAAATATTTGAATGCTCTTTGTTACAGTTGGAATTCTAAAAGTAAGAAATCTTGATAGTAACCGTCCGATCTCTCTCAGTAAATTCATAATGTCTTGAACATGAGCAGTCATTAAATAACTAAATTGGAGTTGTAAGAATAAGGAATTGCTTTTCAATGGATATTACTTCAGATCAAGTCCACTTGAATAGACTTTAGGGTGCGTAGAGACAGTAATTAGGCAAGCAGCTCCTTCAGATTGTTCAACAATGTCCAATTTCTCGTTCATTGCCCTCAGCGACTCGAAATTAATCATATTTGTTTTATTATTCATAATCAACCAAAAAATTGGACCTATTAATGCTCAGCGAATGATTACAACAGTGAATGTTACCTTCTCGCTGGAGTATTACAGGCTCATTCTTATCATATTTGAAGTGTTCCATCTAACTTGCTACTCGATTTCAGATCAATTTTTTTTTTCGTAGAGATTTTTTCTAATTAACACCTGATTCAATTCTGCTCGAAAGACGTCATTTTTGATTGATCAAACGTAAACAAAAATTTTGTTATCGCAAAAAAATTTCCTTGCTTTGACAACCAAGCAGCGTATAGAAGATCAGGATAATTAAGATCATGTCCCAGCTCCCTATACAATAAAAATACTCAATTCAAAAAAGCGAAATTTGGACCTCGAAAACATATGAGAAAAAATCACCACAGTCTTAAAGAGCTGTCTCAGTGTTGTCTCCTGAATACGCATTTCTTTTCCAACAATTGCCCCATCAAAGCAACTGTTTTTCTAACTTCAAACTTAATCATACTCATGATAGATCCCTCCTTCTGTCTCTGAAAGACTCATTCTTCATTGCAAGTGTTGAACACTTTGCCATAACTACTTTCCATAATGAATCGATCGGAAAAGATCTCTATAAAAATTCCGAAAAAAGAATGGAGCTAAACGCTTTATTATTAAAATAGAGAATTCAGAAGTTTGAAAGAGCACTGAACTTAGAATTATCCATTCGATCTCACTTTTTAGGTCTTGCAAAGATTTTGGTATTTATCATTGCGTATTTGTTGTGTGAATTTGTGCTGAGTTTATATCGGAACTATACCGAGTATTATTTATTAGTTTAATTAGCAAAGTTCCACCCGGAGCAGCTAAACGACGAAATAGGGCTAATTTGCTATTCTCATGGATCAATCTGTAATTAACACATCCTTTAATCTAACCTCTCACTCTAGAAAAGAACCTTAAAGTAGAGGGATACCTGTCATATAGACTGACCACGGAATATGAATATCTACAACAGTATTCCCTTGGCCACACATCATAACTCATATTGATCTCGTACATAGCTATTTCCGAGTCAACCCAGATGAAAAATCACTAAAATATTTTGCCGAACCACCAGTATATTCGTAATAATATAGATTTTGCTAACATCAATGCCAGAAAGCTCAAAATGATGAGGAGGCTCTTGGAGACTTGAAACTTTCGGCTGTCAAAACAGTTTGCAAACATGAAGAAGACTCATTGAAGCAAATATTAACCTCAATTAGTTTTCATCTAATAATTGAATGGCTAGGTTCATTATTTCAACCGAGACGGAATCATTTGAATTTATCAGTGAGTCTACCGAGCAGCGAGATCGCTGGGAAGCAGCCATAAACTATGTGATCAAAAATAGAGCTCCAAGTCTTGCAGAGAGTGTAGTTTCTGATTCAAATACAGTAGCAAGCGAACCAATTTCCATATATCCTAATTTTAATTGATAGATTTCAATATTGTCAAGGAATGGATCCACTGTGGGTGATATAAAAATCTCTCAGACCTCAAATCACAAAGTTCTTTCAATCCACCAAGTTAAAACATCCGAGAATGGTGCGACTAATGACAAGAAAATAATGTTGACAGATGGAAATGAGTTTGTGATAAGGCATAGAGTGGAAGATGAACGGCCTAAACAATTTATTGGAAGCACTTATGAAAATATGACTGACTATCAAGACGATATGGAGCAATCTAACAATACTCCCATTTTCGTTTCGATGGCATTGAACAAAGATGATAGCAAACTGGTTGAGAAGAGAAGACTTACAAGTGCAAATTCACAGGAAAACTGCGTTTGCGTAGTTTGCAAAATTTTTTGAGTTTTACAGATACAGTGGGGTTGGCTCATTAGCTTGTCTACCGGAGAATTACCTAGTTTGACTTTAAGAGAAAGAAAGAAAAAAAATAAATATCTAACATTGTTGGATCACTTCTTTATTTATGTTCGTATCAGTGCTTGATATTGCTCAAAACGATTGTAATTTTCAGATTTGGCTTATCAACAATTGCTGTTCTATTAAGCAAAAATAATTGATTTTTTGAGTCGTAGCATTTCCTTGCCAGCTTTGGCTGACATCACATAAAACGTAAATATTATGTTTTCTACAAGCGAAATAGCGACTCCGAGAACTATAATAAGGAAATACACTTCAAAGAGCATATTTCAAAAAAATGGAATTAATATACATACAGCAGTAGACTGAACTTGATGAAAATCTATTTTAACGAGATCATCTGTCAATGGCTTACAAACTTATAGAACTCCTATGAGACTGTCATTCTCAATATTAGCTACATTCAGCATATCAAAAAATGAGAATTCATGATCACCGTCTGATGTAGAAGATTACTTATCAGAATTTAATTTTTCGGTAACACGTAACTTTGGTGCTGAGTTTGCCAATATAAATCTTGCAGCAAGAATTAAAATTTAATAACTTACAAAAATCAAGCATACATAGAAAATGGTCTCCAAAGAGCCTTCAACCAAAATAAAAGTAGCAGAGTTCCTTTCAATTACAGCTCATATAATCTACCACGCTAAAGATGTAATGAGAGCAGTCCTGCAGTCTAGCAATTTATCAACTCAATTCAAAGGCGATTTAAAAGAACCTTTCACAGAAGCTGATGTGAAAATCCAAACCTTCATTCTCTCAGGCTTGAAAAGTCACTTCCCGACACTTAATGTTCAAGGAGAAGAGGACGTAGTCTATGAGGGAAAGTTTGATGTTGATCCTTCAACATTCAAGAAAGATACCATCGACATCAAAATTTTTGAAGGGAAGGTTCCAGAAGAATTCGACACAAATGACGCAGTCGTCTGGGTGGATCCCATTGATTGCACTGCCTCATTTATCAGTGGAGATCTTGAACATTGCACCACGCTAATTGGACTGGCTATTAATGGAGAAGCTACTGTTGGAGTAATTGGGCATTACTATACAAGGGAAGAAGGAACAAATCAACTGGTGTATGCTCCAAAAGTCTATTTTTCACATGCAGAATATAAGACGATATTTGTCATGAACCTTGAAAAAGGGCTGGGAGAACCAACCCCTGTGGAGATTCCAAAAGTTCGTAGCTATGATGGCAAAACAACAAAATTAAGAGTTCCAAGAGGGTCTAAAACTGAAAACGACCAGAAAATTTTATCTATCTTAGAAAAGAACTTCAGTCTAGAAGTCAATGACGACAACGGAGCTGGTTATAGAATGCTTGAGATCGCTTTGGACAAGATAGATATATACGTCGAGCCCAAAGGTCACTCAAAACGTTGGGACATTTGTGCAGGAGAAGCGTTAATCAAATCTGCGGGATTCTTCTTTACTGACTTTGAAGGAGGAAAATACAAGTACCCTAGCGAGAAGGTTGGACATTACAATGAGAAAGGTACAGTGTGCACCAGAAACCAAAAGGTTCACGAAGAAGTACTCGAAGCTCTGAAGAGCTATTAATAACTTAATCAATCACATATTTAGAAAAGTAAATATGCCTCTCTTGGGAAAATGCCAAAAAATATTCATTTCGAAGTAGAATGTGCATAGTTAAATGTTGGACAGAAATTTTGAGTTCGATAAAGCCCAAACTTCTCACAAATTGACTCTTTACATTAATATATTGAATCGGATTTGAACTAACAAATCTACAGGAATCTTCACACACTTTCAAGTATAAAAATTGTCTTCATACTGAATTAAAGCTATTGGTCTTAGTGGTTAATATCAGGCATTTACAGGGATCAAAAACTGGTTGTCACAAAGATATTTTCTTTAAATAAACATTGCGGGAGATAAATGAAATTTTAAAGTGCATAGCTTAATCGATGATGTAGTGAGGCACTAAGTAGCAGATGGTTAAAGCTTGCACACCTCAATTACAATTTTAAATAAATGCTTCCATCCTTACCCACTTGCTGATTTAAAATAAACAAAATTCAAGATCAAAGCTGCTTCATCTTCATCAACTGTTCCCGGAAATAAATAAATTTAAATTATACCTTTTTATAATAGTTCTTGTCTCAGTTTCAATCTGGTGTTGATCGATGTCTGGGCTAAACGAGCAAATCTCTCACACAATCAGAAACCTCAGCAAAAAATTTCCTGATATTGATCCTTTTGACTGGTTTATTGTTGGAGTTCTTTATAATCACCAGAAAATTCCTGGATCAGTGGATGATATCTTCACTCGTGTGAAGGCCGTATCTGACCTCAAACGTGTTGCACACCTTGAGCCAGAAGAAAAAGATGGCTACCTTATTCGAATGGCCGAGAAAGAAATGGTGAAGATAACTTTTTGAAACCAGTTTTTGAATCATTAACAGCTTACTACAGCAAAGAACCCTGCACCTGTAATAAAACAAGAAGTTCAAAGTGAAAAACCGGTGAAAACCAGTGTATCCAAGCAAAATGATATAAAAATTGAGCAGCACAAAGCAAATGAAATTAAAGTAGAAGAGACCAAGATAAATACCTCTGCAATTGAACCAAAAAAGGTCGGCAACTCACAAAATAAAGCTAGAAACTCTGATGAAGAAGAAGTCTTATCCGATCTTTCTTACAATTCAGACGTAGATAACCACTCGAATTCAGTGAGACGTACGACAGTGGTGAAAAAAAAGACAAAGGAATGTACTTTATTTGTGACTACCCAGTATCAATAGCGAGATCGATTCCTTTTTCTAGCTGTATATGAGAGTCCCAAGGTTGAAGTTAAAGTCCAGACAGTATTCAACAATATAAAACCAAAAGCAGTAAACAATTTTGGTTGGGCCAGAGTGATAATAAATGCTCAAGGATCAACGAATGGTACCAGAAGATGAAGAGAAACTGTCGGTAGCACTGGCAAAAAAAATTGAAGAAGAGGAAGCGATATTAAGGGAAAGAAGTGCAGAACGCCGTCGACAACAACAAGAAGAAGAAAGTCCCTGTGATATTTGCCTAAAACCTTTGTATAACGACGAATGGCAGCCTTTGTCTAATTGCACGCATATGTTTCATAACGCTTGCCTTCGACAGCACTTGAAAAGCGAAGTGAGACCGCTAATTTAATTGGAGCTGACTGATTTTGTAGCTTGATTTAAAAAATTTGCCTCTCACTTGTCCATCCTCAAAATGTGCTCACGAAATTGCTCAGCAAGATCTTCGAGAAATTCTTGAAAGCGAAGACATCAAAAGATTTCATAATCTTAGTTTTCAGAAATATCTAGATTCTCATGCTGACGAAGTACATAATTTGCAGTATGTTGAATTGGAATCAATTTGTTAGGTATCATGCTGTCCAACTCTCAATTGCCCTTTCGTGTTTGTTAAAGAAGATGGTCAGAGAGATTTCCAGTGTCAAATATGCAAAAAGAGGTAAATCACAAACTCATTAAATGTTTTAAAAAACCATTAACTTTGGATAAGTTACTGTTTGGAATGTCGCTCAGAAGCACATAAAGGTAAAACATGCAATGAGCATAAGGCACCCAAAATGCGAGATGGCGATGAACAAAAATTTGATAAAGGAAAGAAATATAAACAGTGCAGTAAGTGCAAATATTGGGTAGACAAAAAGCCAGTAAGTATTCTAACCTAAATATTGAGAAGAAAAACTTATCGCTTTAATAGGGTGATGATCACATGATATGTAAGTGCGGTGCAGAGTTTTGCTATTGGTGCGGAGGAAAATTTATGCATTGTGAATGCTTTGATAGTAAGAACACAAAAGAGAGTTATATAATTTACATTTGCGTTGTTTATTTTAGAAGTGAAAGAAGATATGCAAAGGAGATATGAAGCAGCTCGATTGAAGAAGGCGGCGAATAAACGCAGAAAACAATGATTTAATCCTGTTGTGTTAGCTTCTATTTTTCCGAGATTAGTTTCTTTACAAAATGAGGTTATATCAGCCTTTTTTTATGACATCATCTATTCACGCTTTGTCTGGGAAAAATTTTATCGCATGTATAATGTTGATCCATAAGTTAAATGGAAAATTGAAAATGCATCTGTCTTCGACAATCTCGAGACCCCAGTCATAGTAATTTTAGAAATTTTTTTTTCTTCTTCTCAAAAACTATGCGTCTAAAATAGAATTTATGACAAATTGTGCATGATTCATTAAGCCAATATAGTTTTCACTGAATCACGAAATTCCATCTAAAATATATTTTGTGACTCCTTGATCAAAAGTTAACTGAGGTTAATGAACCTTAAATTATTTTCGTTTGTGTCCATCCGGGACCGACCGACTATTTCAAGATCACAATCATTATCATTTGCCATAAAA
>ENA-UOTX01000910-UOTX01000910.1-compost-metagenome-genome-assembly--contig:-NODE-910-length-26927-cov-29.368007_pt1 | contig 26927 bp, 21 predicted proteins | sample MGYA00238143_ERZ746982 | MGnify/ENA primary metagenome ERZ746982 (study PRJEB28758, sample SAMN06268862) | compost metagenome | isolation source: single cell | place: USA: California, Emeryville, Joint... | reverse complement strand
TATTGATTTGGTCCTAAATATTCAAATCTTGGCTGTAAGATAAGTGCTTATTCAAAGTTACTAGTGTTAGGGAATGACTCCAACAGAATAAGACAAAATAAACTAAAGTTCTTATTTTTCAAAAGAAACTTATATTCCTCGGTCTCAACCATAACAATCTTTTGTGTTTATTATTTGTTAAGAACAAATAACTCAATGTCTGTGTTTAACTCTGAAAATCTATAAATTTGGACAATGAAAGTAATGAAGACCTCAAATACCAAATATCTAATTACTTTACGTTCTGTTTTTCAGTTTTAAATCTATTTCTTATATACAAAGGAATCGCAAAGTTAAACTCTGACTTTCTGTTTATTTTTCATCCTTAATTAAACTAGTTAAAAGGAATAAGTCCTTTGTCCTTTGTATCTCAACAAAGAACTTCAGACAAAAGACTATCCCAATGCAATCGGCATCTCCAGCCTATTCATTTTAGCATCCTAAGGAAAAACTTGCCGTTAGACTTTAAAATTTAATTTAGATGAGGTTTACTCTCTGAGATAGCTAATATCTTTGAGGCGTTTCCGTGAATTCTGTCTGTTGAATAACAGTCTTTTCTGCAGCTCTCAGCTATAAAGAATTAAGTTTCACGGCAATCAACAAATAGATATTACCTTAGTGTCGATTTTCTCAGTTTCTTCGCATGTCTCAATGAGTTTATCATGTACATCTTCGATGTTTTCGGCCACGCCTTTGATTTGGGAATAAATACTCGTAATCTTTTGATATTTGACGTTCAAAGTGGCATAATTGTACTCTAATTCTTGGACTTTCTGACGTAGAGAAAGATTTTCTTTTAAAAGTCTATCGTTCTGGTCAATTAGTTCCTTCTCATCCTTCGCCTTTAACTGCAAATCCACGACCGTAGCCTCAAGCTCTTTTCTACGAATTTCCTCCATTTCTTGGAAAGTTAAGAGTCTTTGGATTTCTTGCTCGTAGGTGTCCACGCGCTTCTTCAGTGCCTCATAGTCAGGGACCATTGCGCGTAGTCTCCTCAATTCACCTTCCTTTTCTTGAATAGAAACCAATAAATTATCTCTATTTAAGATCAATCCGTCAATCTCCGATTGGAGGCGAGTGTTGTCGGCTTTTATCTTCTCAAATTGCTCAAGCTGTGCTTTTAATTGATCGTTGGAGAGGGTGAGTGCGTTAATCCTGTTTTCGAGTTCAGGGATGGCTTTCACTTGGAATTTGAGGGTAGTATTCTCTTTCTCGAGCTCCTTTGACAGGTCGCTGTACTTTTTGACATCTAATTCGATTAATCTCGATTTCTCCTTGAAGAATTGAAGATTTGAAGTAGTATCTTCGAGTGTGTCCTTTAATCTTCTGATTTCGGCCTCTCGTTCCCCAAGGATAAGCAGGATATTATCACGCTTTTTCTCCAAGTCAGCGACGGAATTCATAAGGTCTCGGTTCTCTTGGGAAAGCCTGCTAAAATCGCTGCTAAAAAGAGAGATCTGAGTGTCTTTCTGAGTGACGAGCTGCTGGAGATTCGCATTCTCAGGTACCAATCGATCGTTTTCGACTCTTAAGCGCTGATTCTCAATCCTCAGCTCTTCGACTTCAGTGAAAACGTTCTCTTTCTCGCGTTTGAGAATGGTAAGAGCTTCTTTGTACGTTTGCTCCTGAGCGTTCCACTCGTTTTGCTTAACGACAAAATCTTCGATGATCTTGTCTCGTTTCTGAAGGTCTAGTCTAAGATTCTTAATGTCGGTTACAAGAACCTCTTCAGCCTGAGTGATGTGTCCAATCACGTCTTTCTTAATCTGAACGTCATGGGCATATTTATTCAACTCACTCTTCAATTTGCTGATCTCGGCGTCCTTCGCGCCCATGCTTTGAGCTACGCGATCTCTCTCGCGAATCGCATCTTCAACAGCTCTTCGAAGAGCGTCCATCTCCAACTTCGCGGACTCGACCTCAGCAAGACGAAGTAGCACTGCCAGGTTTTCTTCCTGCTTCGCAGCCACTGTGGCTTTTAAGGTCTGTATCTCAGCCTCTAGAGTAGAAATTTGGGCTTTTGCCTGAGTGAAGTCCACTACGACCTTGCCATAGGCATCTCTCATCTCAGAGAGCTGAACTTTCAAATCTTGTGAGCTTCTTAGGAGATTTTCTCTCTCGAAAAGGAGCGAGTCTCGCTCTTTCTTCATTTCTTCGATCTTGAAGAGCAGAGAGTCTCTTTCGCGAGTCCTTGACTCAAGTGAGCTCAGAAGAAGAGGCTCTCTTTCTCTCAAGTCGCTGATTTTTTGGAGTAGCTCGTTATTAGCGTTATCACGGATGCTGAGTTCTCTGTGGAACTCCTTGGTTTTTTGATCAAGCGCAAACTTTGTTTCGACCAACTGGACTTCGAGGTCTTTCATTTTCTGATGCATTGCTTCATCAACTGCTGGTCTTTCCTCGATAATGGTGGTTTCAAACTTATTGACTGTGATTTCCTTCTGCTTTCTTAACTCTTGATTTTCTTGAATTAAGTCCATGTTTTCCTTTCTCAGTTTATCAATTTCTTCATTAGGATGATTGAAATTTTCTGGACTCACATCAATGCTTTTTTTTAAAAAAAAAATGTCAGACAAGGCCGGGAGAAATAAGTTGATTACCTGACGTTTTCAATGACGGTTGTTTCTGTGAGATCTACAGGTTTTAAGTCAACAGGCTTTATATCCATTTGGTTTGTTTTTCCTAAGGAATTGTGTCTTGAAAAATGAAATATTTTATTAAAGATTTGCGGGTGTGTGCGGCTTATAAATTCGCGGAGGATTTTACAAAAGATCGATTACTGTCTTACGAAAAGAAAAAGTCAAGTGATAAGAGACATTTGGCCTTCATTAAATTAAGAATTCGAAAAATTCTTTGAGCAACTCCCAAAAATCAAATTCTAGAATTTGGAACGAAATGATTTGTATTTAGGTTTTATATGAATTTATGTTAAATTTTGGGGTATTTTAAGGCAATGAATGGCTGACTTCACTGAAATATTTGCTTTTCGGAAGACAGAGCTTGTTCTTCTAATATTTTATGATAGAAAGAAGCAATTGTGAGTTATTGTACGAATAGGCTACATTGTCTGTTTGAAATCAGAAGGGAAGCATTCAAAGAGAGAAATACCACAATAAACTATATCAATTTGTATATGAAAGGAAATATTAGATAGCTTTTCTTCTCTTGATGTTCTGTAGCAACATTGCAGTTCCAGTAAAGCTATTAGCTCGGAATCATTTATAAAGCAATTTCTTGAAAAATCAAGATATTCTTAAATTTCTTGGTCACTCCCAATGTTCTACAAGTTGATATTCAGCTAATTTTGTGCATATATAAATCAAATTAACTAGATCTGACCTATGTCACTAAAAAACAAGATAAAATTCTAATTTCTTAGCGCCTTAAACGAATGTGTCGCTACTATTCCTTGAAACTGCTATTTTTTATGATCTTCGAACAACATTCACACACACAATGCATTATTCTTATGTTTAGATTCACTTTCGTTATTCATAGCCGAAAAAATTAAAGTAAGCCACCAAGGCGATGTTTCATCATTTTTACTCAGATATCTTGCCTAGTTTACCAATTCTCAACATTAAGGGTTATTTCACCCATCTATCTTATTTCATTCACCTGTTGCTCGGCCCACTCACCAGAATCGGACAGGTAGCAGTCCTCAAACCATCCCCTACATCCCATGAATATTGAAAAATATTTCCCTCCATCACCTTTCTGGCTTGTATTCTATTGTTTCTTTATGGCCAAATATTCTCTGATTTCCTTACTTTATTTCACATAATCCATTTAAATTCTCTTTGAAATCAATATTTCTCCATAAATACAACTTGACAATCTCTGGCATATGCTTTCTTCAGTAGTACTTTGAATCTACTCTATCAAGATGCAGATGGTGATTTGTATATATTCAAAATAGAAAACCATTTTCAAAATTTACATGCAGATTAATTAAATTTATTTCTGGTGAAATCCTGTTTTTTGCAAGAACCTAACATGGAACCGACTAAAAAAGACAGCAAACCTAAAAATCCAGGCGCAGTTCCAAACTTCGATGATCAAACTGTGCGAGAACAAATTAAAAAGAAAGACTATGACGTTATCAAGCAAACCTACGAAGACCTTGCTCGAGAAGAAGACGAGCTTAAAGGATTCTTCAAGGATCTCAAAACCCCAACAAAAGAAGATCCAACGCTCATACGTAACACCACTTCTTCGCAACAAACAGCAAGGGCTCACTGAACTCGATGAAAAAATTAGGAAAGCAAAGATATCAAGAAAAAATGCAGGCATACAAACAAGTCATTGAAGGGCTCAATATAAAAACACTTATTCGAGACTTTTGGTCCTATAAACCGGCAACTCCTGAGGAAATTGAAACTTTAATAGAATGCAGAGAGGTAAATTCTACCTCAATATGATTGCTAATGCAGCCTGTAGTATACAAAAAGAAACGTTTTCCTTTGGTCGCTCGCAGGAATCGCTTTAACAACAGCTAGTTCATGTAATCGTTGAGTATCCAAAGCTGCTAACTCATGGAATATAGATTACTATCGTCGTGAGCTGCCAAAATCAGCAAAAGCCTTCGGATTCTGTAAATTCCACTATGAAAACAATGCTAACTTATTATAACTTATTCCGCAGTCGTTGGAGTGTTAGGAGGAGGTATTTATGGAGTCATCCGCTCCACTGAATACGCTTTGAGAAGGTAAAATATAATACACGGTTTGTGGCATTGGCTGAATAAACTCTTCATACAGATTCGAAAATCTTGGCCCCGACTATTCGCTTGGAAGAATTGCGATTTCAGAAATCGAAACGTATAGAATGGATAAAAAGACCAAGAGGATAGATTAAGAAACGTTTTGTATTAAAGACACTGCTTCGCGCAAAATTTACATATAACATGCTGATCGTCATATGATCTGTCTATTCTGTTTTTATTTTGTTGATTCCTTATTTCTTTGACGGAGCTCCTGAATAAGGCATATGATAGAAGTATGACAGCCAAACCACCTCTTTTTTTCGAAAATCCAAGTGCATCTGTTTGTTTTTTCCTCTTTTCTAATTCGGTTGGAGGTTAAGTCAAGAGCCATTTCTGAGCGTTAGCATGTGCTTAAGCAAACAATAGGGTCATGACTCGGCACTACAACTAACTATATAACCAATACTAATCGTATAAATCAAATTATTTAATACTATCCCGATAAAAGATACCGACTCCATGCAAGAGTTAGTCGACAAGGTACAAGACCTGTTCAAAAAGCGTGTATTCAAATACGCGATTACTGGATTTATCGCTGGAATCGCTGCGGTTAAGTTATTCCAATACGCTAAACTTGTAAATACCTGATCATTTCCTTCCAAAATCACAATTTGTTCCTTTCATCCAGAGAAAATACGATTCAATCTTCATTTGCAACGCAAAAGACCTTGACTATATCAAAGCCCATTTAGAATCCATTCGTAAGTGCAAAATACTCAATGACAAGGAACAAAGGATATTGAATCCAAAGTTTTTGACTTTCAAAGAAGCTTTTGAACTGCTGAAGAAGGGCGAGTTCAAATTCCTCTCAAGTAGCGACTTCTTCAAATATTTTCCAATGAAATATGAACGATTTAGATCCAACGGAGCATAATTTAAACCTCAATCTACTACTTAGCGAGCTTGAAAAATCATCAATACTTGAGCGACCAAACATCCTTTACTCTGAATGGTCAACCTCTACGCAAAGGATCCTTAAGGATTATTTTGATGAGTTTAATAAGGAGGTGATATACACTTGTGATTTTCAGAGCGAAGGTGAAAGTATCTATCTCTCTCATTAGCCATTATCTATATCCATTTAAATCACACTATAGTCAGGACGGAAAAACGCTTGGAGACGCAGGTTACTTCAATGCTGACCTCCTTAACTAGGGTGATCAAATCCGTGCACATCGTCTGTATTCAGAATTTGATGGCGATTTCTCTCGCAAGAACTATCAAAGAGCTCACAGTATAGTTTTCTTATTTTAAGCTCATTATAACGGAAGTTAACCGATCAACAAGGGAATCGACGCGAAAATCAAATATCCATATGATATAATGATCGAGAAAACAAAAATTGGGAGCGTTGTTTGCCGAAGCGCGGGAAGCATGATCCCTTCAAAAGCCAGAGTCATCCTTGGCTTTGGAATAAACATCGAGGCCGAGCCAAAGACGGAATCGTTATCGAACTGGGTTGATACGAAAAACTTATCAAAGGAGGTCTTAATGATAAAGACATTGACTCTTTTTGAACAAATGGCGAATTATCTTGATGATAATGGGTGGGATAACACATTGGCGGCTGAGTTCAATGCCTATTTTCTGTTACAGTAAAAAAATGGCGTATTGGCAGCTTTAACATGACGTTGTATTAGCAAAAATCAGTACACGCTGAAAGTGAGAGACCAAAAAGCGATTCAGGTCGAGGCTGATACTATCTTACCTTCAGGTGAGTTGCTGGTTATTTCGGTGGAAGATCAGACAGAGATGAAACTAAAACCGACGGATTATGAGTTCGATCTCCCTACAGCGAGTTTGTCCAAATGCGCTTCTAAAAAATCAAAGATCTAATAATGTTACGCTAAGCAACTCTATGTTTTTCATTGCAAAAACCTAATATTGAAAAGTTCAGCTACATATTTTATATCTCTCACAAAGAAAGAGAGAGTTAGAAATCCATACATATTTTCAAACAAGCAAGCTCAGATTGCTCCTTTGCGTTGAAACATCATGGAATTTTGTGGAGCAATGGGTAAACTAACCAAAAGGTTACTCAATTTACACATGAAAGAGAAAATGAAAAAAGCTACTGCGGGTCTTGAGTCCCTCAAACAAATATATAATAATACACTATCAACACACCATAAAATTGAATAGACGTTTTCTATCTTTGGATGTTAAGAATGATTTTGTTTCAGCTGTAAGTCATTGTAGGACGAAAGCTTGCCAGATGAGTTTATTTTACAGATGCTGGGTGGCTGGGCCAGGATCGTTCAACTGTACTGACTTTGTAAGATCTTTCTCACTTTTTTTCATTTCTGTACTGCCCGCTAGATCGGTTTCACTAGGAAATTTAATATTTGTATTGCCTCCACCTTCCTCCTGTTTATGAGCCGCCTCTTCTTTAACATGACTTTTTGAGTTGTATTTCTGGTCTGCAGTCTCACTTTGCTTGAGTGGTGGTTTCGTTTTGAATGAAGTATGTTTCTCAGGGTTTTGAATCGCACCAATATTTGAGTGAAAAGATACTATTCCTGACTCTCCCACAGGGACGAACTGCGAAACCTCCTCAAGCGTTCCCTTCATATTCTTATAATACACTTCATAATCATTATTCGGGCCCAACGTTTTATTGAAATTTCGGTTCGGTTTCAGAATTGGAACATCTGGTATTTTTCCCTGACTAATTAACGTATTCACTCTCGACCTTGAGTGGTACTGATATATTTCCTTCCCTTGAGACTCTTCAAGCAATCTTTTTTGTTCCAGCTCTTCTTTCAGCCTCAATAGCTCTCGAAATGCCTCATTCTTCATCGTTTGAGAGGATATAGCTTCTATCTGTAGAATAAGTCAGAAAACTATGACCAAGAAATAAGGATTACTTTAAGAGAAGTGCGTTGCTCTTCTAAAGTAGAAGTCTTGCTAGCGAAATCTTTTTTTAATAGATTAAATCTTTCGTCTTCTCCAACTTTCAGTACTTTAGGGGAAAGCTTTTCCTCAGAAGAATTTTGGCGACCAGCGAGAGACTCATTGAGAACGCGTCCATCGAGTTTTAATTCATTCTTTTCGTGAATAACAGGGAGATTACTGCTTAGATCCATAAAGCTGTATTGAGGACTTTGGTTCCTCGTATCCGCTCTCCCCTTAGCGCTTATAGTTACCTTGGTTGGAAGATTAATTGAAGCTCTTGCAAAATTGCTTTTCTTTCGGTTAAATGCTCTTGTCTGGCCGTCTACTTCAGATGGCTCCTTCGCTTGATCGAAACTCTGATATATTAAGCCTCGACTCGGGTTTTTCTCAGCTTTATAAGCCATTGCCATCTCTTCTAACTCCCTTTTAGCTTTCTCTTCTGCTTTTCGTTCCTCTTCTTGTTCTCTTAACTTATCTTCCCGGAGTCTCCTGTGTTTATCTTCAATTTGCTGCTGCAAACTCCACTGAAGTTCCTCATTTGTTTGCTGTTTTTTTAACGCTGCCAGGATGTCTCTATTATGATAGTTGGCGCTAATTCCAGGAACTTGTTTCGTCTCTTTATCTTCATGCTGCTGGCTGGTTCTCATTTCTGGCTGAGAAGTTTTCATTGCGCTTAGATTCAGAGCACTTATATTGGCTTTTTTTCCATCGAAATTTTGAGCTGGACTATTATGGCTTATGAATATGTGCTCGGGTTTGGAGTTTTCTTGGGCTTGCCTGACATCGTCTAAAATATCATTGCTAAAGCTGCCCATTAGGCCATTCTATTCAATATTGAGTTGACATGAGAAAAAGTTAATGAAATAATAATTATACAGAATAAGAATGCTTAAGATGATAAGCTCTTTCGTTGTGCAAGACATCATAGATGTCTCTGATGTTATTCTGATTTGAGTTATTTCTCGGCAGCGTTCTAGCGGGTTGCCTAAAATGCTCAAGTTCAGTTATTCAAGTAGTTGGTTACTTCCTCATGGAAAAGTCAGGCAGATTCAGCTCTTGAAGGGGCTCTGATTTTTGTCTATTTATTTGATATCCTCCATACACATTTCCCTATCATCAGTCTTAAGGTATATTTTACCAAGAAACGTTACCTGTTCAGGGTTTTTATTCATATAATCACTCAATTCTTTCTTTTCATATAGCAACCGACTCAAGTTTGGGTTGCGAGTGCCAACTTCCTCTATTAGAATCATTATTGAAATGTTTATGCAATGGATTTGCCTTGCTCAGAAGATGGGTCCCATGACCTCTCTCGCATTCTCCGACGCAACAGCGGATTGAAGTTTTTTTGCTTTTCAAGCTCCGCACTCACGAACCGATCATAATCTTCCTTCATTTTCTTCCCTCGCTCATTATTATCCCATTTCCAGTCATCTTTTACAAATTCTTCTCTAAAGACTCTAACCAACTCCTCAGAAGGCTCATATTGCGATTTAGTCGTCGGTTGGAACTGTTTTTTCCTGTTTTGTTCGAACTGAGACATACTCTGAAACTCCTGCTCTTGAACAAAACTATTTCGTTGGTCATAATGCTTCATATAATCTGGTAACGCTGGAAAACTTTGGTTTGGATTTATAATATAAGGAAGAGAAGTTGTATGGCTTGTGCTTCTATTTCTAACATATCTTTGTCCCATATCGCTCGCTTGTTGTTGCATTTCGGTTTGCTTAGGGCTCATGCTCCACGACGTGCTTGACATCTCTTGCAATTTATTAGATTGCAAGGGCCCGAAATTGAGATCAACTGGTATAAGTCTCTTGGGATACAGATCAGGTTGAAAATGCTCGGGATAGTTGTATGAGTATTCCGGTTTTGGAGGAAGCTGAGACTTTGGTTGATTTAAGCAGTTTATCATCTCTTGAAATCTCCTCTCCTGTGCCCGACGCTTTATTCTCGACTGAATATTGTAATTCATTGAATCTTGCTGATTTTGTGAAGTCTCTGGGCTTTCATTGTGGTTTTTCCCTGTATTCAGGTTTAGACTCGAAATTTAGAAATCCTACCTCTGTCGTAAAGTATTCGTCCGTAGTTATTTTGTGCTATCGCTGACATACGGTCGTTTTGTACGTTTTATTTCATTATCCTGATCAATTTATTATCTCAAATTAATCTTATCAGCAGAATTAGAAATAAAACTCTCATTTTTGTGATCACAGCGTCTAATGTGTGTTTTATTCGGTTGGTCTAACTTATTTCAACACTTCACTCAATTATGCTACGCCCAATAACTCATTTCTCCTAATTGCAGGGAGAGATGGTTTGTGATTGAGACTTTATCAAAACTACATGATTTTGCTAGCAATATTTCATTATTCTGACATTGGAGTCTGAAAGCCTTCTATTCCATGAAAATTTATAGTGCGATGAATCGAAATCAACATCAATCAGCAGCTAAAAAACGAAAATTTACATTCCTCCTGCTCTGTTCCCCCATTTAATCCTTTGCATCATCTTTTTCCTGGTCATTTCTGGCTTATAAAAGTTTTTCCTGATCTCGCCTTTCGACATTGGTCGGTCTCTTCTGTAGCGGTTGAATAAGTCTTCCTGGTCTGCAGGTAACGGCTCACCATTCGCTTGTAGAGTTCTGATCCATTTGTGCATTTGCTCCATCTGACGAAAATTTTTCAACACCATGTTCACTTCCTCGACTGTTGCTTGAGTCACAGCGGCAATTTCCTTTTTCTCAAAGGAGTAAACGTCTCGCCCACCGGACAGCTCCTCATCATAAAAAGCATTCAAAATTTTTCTCTGGAGTGTTAGCGTTGCCTCTGTCTGTTCCGTTCCGCTCATGAGTTTTGCTTTGAGCCCTTTTTTGAGTTTGGCAAGCCCGTCTTCAATACGAGTTTTGTAATCTTCAAGAGTAAATTTCTCTTTATTCGCTAAAAAATCCATTTCTTTTCTAAACTCTTCTTTAGCTTGGTCCATTTGCCTCTTTTGAAGTTTGTCTTTGAAGGTAGCAAAGCCCGCCGTGCCATTGTAGCAGAGTCCAACCCTGCTTTGCTGTAAAACGACGTATTTAAACACTGATACTCCTTTTATCATTTGAGTGCAATAAAATAAGACTGCTTATTTTTATCGTGCTTATGCTTCAAAAGATCTTTGAATTGAAAAGAGATAAAGGACTTGCATTTCAAATACTTTCAGCATTTTTTGCCTCAACCCCCCAATAAAAAAAGAAAACTTCAAGAAAACGTGATGGTAGAGGAAACCTGAAATAATTGCTCAGAAAAATGCGTAAAATGAGACGAAAACTATTGTTCAAATATATATTTTCTCATTTTCTAAGACCCCACTGTTGAATTGTATCAACAGGAATAGCCAGAGCACTATCTACAGCGAGTCGATGTTTGGCAAGGATTTATTACATTGTGTAATTGATAACACATAATCTTAATACGTTTATTGCATCGAAAGGCTCTTCCTGAGTTGAGTGGAAGAAATATCAACTCTAAAGTCTTTAATTTCCATAATATTTTCTAACAGGATCTCTGGGACGTTAATCTTGTCTAACGTTATTAGATCTACAGAATTCGAATCTTTGCGCGGTGCGCAAATAAACTTATTGCTGTGTTGTTCAAAAACAGCCAATTGTCCTATCATTCTTTCCATCGAGTTGCCATAGTATTTTTTATCAACTATCCGCTTAAGCGTGTCAGCGCCAACGAGGAAAAACCCGTTTCTCAGCAACTCATTTTTTTGAAAGAACAGCGCTTTCATAGTAATCATGGTGATAAGCCCGCATTTGACGATACCTTCGATCCTTGATTTCGTAGTATCGCTCTTGATCAGCGCTTTATCAACGTTATTCATACTCATTTCAAAAATTATCTTCTGCTTCGGGATTCCAACAAGTTCTGCAGCTTGCTCCGCGAGTTTCAAATGTCCCTCGTGAATCGGATTGAAAGACCCCGGAAACATGCCATATCCATTTAATTCTGCGTTCACCAAGCAACTTCCATTCGGCAAGAAGGACAAGCTCTCAACAGTGTCTCTTTTTTCAAGTTTGTTGAATAAAAACTCAACAGAAGTCTCATTAAAGACAACGGAAAGACTCTCATCAGAGAGAAGGTTTTTGCTAATGTTATCGACTCCAACGAAATTCTCTTGAAGGAATAGAAGAATCAGATCAACGGTTATCGCAGAAACCAACTCGTCCTGCTGTTTACTGCTTCGTTTGCTGTTGTCGAGCTGCAAGCAATAGCCAACCACTCTTTGATCTTCCATAATGGTAATGAAAAAGCTATCTTCAGTTTTCTTCTCTAAGCTGGTAATTTTGACTGCCCCAACACCTAGAACCTTCTGATTATAAGCCAAAAGGTCTCCTTGAAGCTCTGTGAGGATATACTTTTGAGTATTCTGATATGCCACTAGAGCTAAATCAGACGCAAGGTTAGAATCGTTCCAGTTTTGTGTTTCTTTTCGAAGTAAGTTTGCCTTTGCACCGCTTGTAGAGGGAAATCTAAGTTCAGCTATTATTTAGATGCTTCAGGAAGCAAAGAGAGCCACGTGAAGAGATGGGCATTGCAATCCACGGTGTAAACTGAGAGTTTTCGATTGTAATCGAAGATCTTTGAAGCCTTTGCCTCACTGCCAGGTACATTTGTTGCAGCTTCCATAGTCTCCACTTCAACTAAATAAAATTATCAAGTTATCATTTTAGAAATAAGCCCACTCTACTGGTAACTGCAAGTTCACAGAGAAAATCATAAGCAGCACTTATTTTTTCAAAGCAAACATAACATATTCGTACAAAGTTCAATATTCCATGGTGTATTAAAGTGAACATTGACGTGTGGTTATTAAATAGACATCAGTTGTATAGACAACTACAACATCCAGGAATTATTTTTTCCTGTATTTCCATAATCAATAAGTAATAGAAGCAGATAGGCTGTCTTGGGGATTGCAAAGCCTTGGGGGGTCTCCTGCTATAGCAAGATACTGGCGTGGGGTACTTCCTCATCAATTTTGTCCTATGGGTAAATATCACTACATTTTCATCAATTTCGAATTTTATTAAAATTATTGACAAATGATGAATCTTCTCAAAGCGGCTGGGAGAGCCAGCTCGCAGAAAAGATGTTTCTTTTACTCATTTCCTGCCTTTTCTTTTTCTGAGATGAAAGACTATTACAAAATTCTGGGAGTAAGCCCCACAGCTTCCCAGAGCGAGATAAAATCTTCATTTTATCGTCTTGCAAAAATGTATCACCCGGATGTCAACAAAAACACTGCCGAGAAATTCAAAGAAATCAACGAAGCTTATGAAACCCTGAGCGATGAGTTTAAAAAACGTGTGTATGATCAACAGTTGAACCGCAGAGACCAGCAACAAGCATATAGCAGATATCAATCTTCGAATCCTTATGGAGATCCACGTACTTATCAAAACCAAGAGCATTACCAACAAAACAGAAGAAGAGGCCCTGATAGTGATTATTACGACGATATTTTCAATGCTAGGATGCGAGACTATGAGGAGCGAATGAAACGAGCCAAATATTATGAGGATTTTTACAGATATAATCAGCAAAGGCACTATGAAGTATGAACTTGTTGGGGTTACTCTAAATGATTTGATATATATATAGGACATGAACAGAGAGTTTAATAATATAAACAGTCTCAGTAGCAAAGGCACGAAGAAATTTCTCACATTCACTTTTCTGGTGGTGTTTTTGAGCACCTTGCTGTTTGTCATCCCAGAAAGAGCAGCAAGGCCTGCGTATTATACGGTCTATGATAAAAAGGAGAAAATGGCTTATATGCTTCCACCAGATGATTTTTACAGATGGAAGGCTGAAGGCGAGCCACCAATACGAGAATTCGTTGAGCCGCGACTTAGGCAGGAAAGTGCAAGGAGAAGAAGCGGTCCTCGAACGCCTCAACCCGATTTCCCACCGGTATGATCACCCTTTGGCGAATATTAATGTTTTCAATAGGAACTGGAGCAAAGACTTCGAAATGAACCAATATTAAGAAAATCTGTATAAAGCTGCGACTCTGCTCTCGTATTTATTTCATATGTAGCTAGCTTTGCTTAATGTCTTATTTGTTTACTTCTTTGTTAATAATACATTCATATTTTGATTCGCCATCGAAAATTTCATCGCAGTTATTTAAACCATTAATTAATGGACATATACTGTGATTTCCTAAAATATATTGTGTAATTTCACATCAAAAAGTGGATTTGAAGAAGACTATCAAAATTATTTTACAAAGAAGCCACGCTTTTGACACTGATGGATATCAATAAAGCAGCCTTGTAAGAAAGGCTAAGCAAGGTCTCGGAGATATGGGCTCGAGGTCATTAAGTTTAAAATTACATTCCAGAGCTTATAGAAAGGTAGCACCTCATTCAGCAGGTTTTTCTTGCATCATACATAGAGCAAAATCTCTTCTAAATATGTTAAACTACATATTTATCTCTTTATCTCCAATACGTAGAAGTTTATATATTGAAACATCTTGATCTTCTTCGTCCTCATCGCTTGGGTCCGTTTTCTTTACTTCTTGAGCAGAGAACCCATATTTCTCTAGAGCGAGAAAAATCGGATCCTCTAGGCCTCGTTCATGATACGTAATGAAGATTTCAGCTGATTTGTTCAAATAATAGAAGATCTTCAATAACCCCAGCAGATCAGGATACAAAATCTGAAGGCTCTAAGCTTGTCTCCAAAAATATTTCAAAATACCTTCTCATAAAAACAATCGCTGGCAATAATGACTTCAAACTTATTTTCTTGAAATATATCCAAGTCATAATTCGGATTTCGCCAATCTAACGCGACTATTTCACATGATCCTAGACAATGTTAAGAGTAAGTACTTTAAAAGATTCTTTACCATTCACAGAATTTATTTTGCAATTAGTGCTGATGAGATCCAGAATCGCTTTGCTATCTAAATCCGAAAATGTCCAGTGCTTTGCTCCCAATTTCAAAGCTGCCTATAGTCCGTAATGATTTGTTAGCTGAATGATGGGTCTTTGCTTACGATTCCACATAATCCTGTTCCTGATCCAAGTTCTAATACTGCTTTGTTTTTGATAATGTCGGGATTTTGAGCAAAATATTGGCTTAGTACTTTAGCAGAGCTCCATATCTGAACTACAGCCTTTTCTTGATATAATTCGTTGATTTTTATCTCAAATCCGTCAAACTTAATGTTGTTTGAAATCATTATTTTAACTCACAACTTAACTTGGTACGGATATCAATTTGAAGTCGAATTAGCCTTCAAAAATATAATAGAGACTAGTGCAGAATTGAGAAGACTTTGTTCGTTGTTCGGTTTTCTATTTGAGATGGATGACATTAATTTCTGGGAAAAATAATTATCATGAAGAATTAAAAAAAAAAAGCGCTCCTGGGTGGGTTCGAACCACCGACCTACAGGTTAACAGCCTGGCGCTCTACCGACTGAGCTACAAGAGCTTGTTATTCTATTATGCGTTGGTCTGCTAATTAAACTCTATCATTAAAGAAAGGAGGTGCTGAGTTTGAATTTGAACTGATTGGTCTCCCGTGCGCTTTGGACTGTGCAATTTCAGAATTTAAGGTTAGGTTATTCATTAGAAGAGTCATCGCTGATTTATGTAGTTGTTATGTACCGAGAAATAGGTTGAAGTTCTGTATCTATTGTCATCATATGAATTCCATATAGTTAAGAGAAAAGCAAGGGATTTTTCATGCAATCCTCTTCTGCGAATGATCATCTCTAGGTCTCATTGCTATTCATTCGCGAGGAAAATTATAGTGGTTCCTTTACCCTAACTATTTCACTGTGCAGATTTATTATTAGCGTAGCTTTGAGTCAGCTCACAACGAGATTTTCGTTTGAGACGAAAGCAGTCTTCTTTGTGAGCGCTCAAGGAAGTAGCACATTAAGCCAAAAGCTGAATTTAAAGCTTGCTGCATGCCAATTTGGGCCGATTCACCGCTCAGTATTTCAGAAAGCTCTTGTAGCTCAGTCGGTAGAGCGCCAGGCTGTTAACCTGTAGGTCGGTGGTTCGAACCCACCCAGGAGCGATTTTTTAATTTTTTTTTTAGTTATTTCAAAACATCCATAATCCTCAAAATTAAGCTAACATTCATAAATATCCTTGCTTCCACTAGTGTTAAAGTACAATTAGCTCCCTCGCTCGCCTGAAAGAACAAAAAGATTATTTTGAAAAGTTCTGCTCAGCGAAGGGCCTAGTGTCATTACCAGTCGTTATAAGAGCTGGTAAAAGGTGGCAATACTCAATCCTGGTTGATTAGAACAGTTTGTTTCTACTGGCAAAAATTCGAAGAAGTCATTGGATTTCGAAGCAAAGAGGCTAAGTATGCATTTTCAATGCACACAGTCTGAGGGTAGTTTGATTTCAAATCTTTTATTCTAAATTATGATTTATCTTTTCACAAATGATACCTTCATTCAGAAATAAATTTACTATTTTCTTCAAGACTAAACCTCTCTTTGGTCTAGTACACCGCTCAGTGAAAACATTCAGCACAGAAGACATTAACTACAATAAAGAATTCTTTCCGGACTATCACACTCAATTCCTTTCCACTTCTCAACCAAAAGCAAAAGTAAAAAAATCCAAATTAGCAAGCAAAGATGCGTTTTTACTCTTACAAAACGATTTAATCAAATACGATGAGCTCAAACCGAAGGACCAAATGGAACTTCTCAGCAAAACAGCACTATATTTAAAAGAAGTAAATGACTTGGAGCCGTCAGTGAATTATAAAGAGAAAGTCCGGTTCCTTATCGACTCTTCTCTGAAGCTGTCCGCCACACTCAAACGAGAAATCGAAACATCTTTCTTGAAGAATGTTATCTCTATCGCCAAGGACCATTCTGCTCTTTCAGCGCAAGAATTAAGTGAATGGGTTGTTGAAATCGCAAAAAAACAAATCGGCGCTCATACAACATCGCTCTCTGCGACCACGGACTATTGTTTAATTGCAGAAGATCTCTTCCGGTTTGCTGTACAGCAAAATGCCGCGAAAACTGTGCAACCGATCCTAAAAAACGTACTAAGTCTCTGCAAAAGACAAATTGAGCATATTTCTGAATTTCAAAAAGAACAAGAATGGGATATGCATTATTACCTCACAAAGATCATATTTGTGTACATTCACCTCCACTACCGCGACGACGCGTTTCTTTTGAACCTTTACTCAACGTTGATTCATTCCAACGTGAAATCGTTTGAAGATATCCAATTCTCCGCTGCGATCACCATAACGCATTACATGATTCGAATGAATATCCTCGATGCGAAAAAAGTCGGATTCAATTCCGTCATAGAGTTGCTCGCAATGCTTGAGGGCCATTTGGTTCATTTCTTAAAAGAGCAGAAGATTCGACCGGAGCTGATTCCTTTTATATTGTACTCGTTCTGCAAGGTCAAATACGAACCGAAGCAAAGCATCGATGCGATAAAAAGATGTGCGATTGGCAACTTGCGATCATTCACAATTCAACAGATATCGTTGTTGAATATATCTATCCAATCGATACCATCAATTGACAAAGATAAGAAACTGCTAAAGGCGATTATTATAGACTATTTCGATGATTCTAATCTCAACAAGTTAGCAATGCCTGACCTCTATTATTGTCTATTTGCTCTGAGGGAAGCTTATCTAAAAGATCCCACACCGGAAGAGCAGTTGCTATTTGAGAGCTATATCAAGAAGCTCCGAGCTGTCTTTAACCAGAAGATAGATCAGTTCAATAGCGGCGACCGAATCAGAATGATTGACGAGCTTTGGAGACTCAAATCTTTGCCATTTAAGACGTATAAAGAGGAATACTCTTCGAGAATTTTGCAAACGGACTTGCAGAAACTCGATAATTTCGAGTTTTTGACGCTGGGAGCCATTCTTAAGAGATATATGATGATGGGGTCAAAGAGTATCGAGTTTATGAGTCAATACGTACAAACATTTGAGAAGAGAAAGTTTTCAGGTTTTCAAGAGCAACTCGCGCACAAAACTCTATCAGGTATCAAGTTGATTTTAGAAAATAAAATCAAAGACATGGGTATACGAGATCCTCAAGCATTAGATGTGTTAGAGAGAATAAATCAACACCTCAAAGGTAATGCACATGGTTCAGAGTTTGATAGGAAGAAGCAGTGAATATGAAACGTTTTTATTGTGAGATCGTGAAAATCATTCCATGTAACAAGCAGGAGCTTTAAAACTTGTATTATATAGGCCTGAAGCTACTTAATAATCAAACAGACTGTCAACTAATAACCTCTTGCGACAGATTTTCTCTCCAAAGGAACAGATAAGGTTTGCGGAAAATCATGATTTTCCAATAATATTACTGTAGAATAAGATAATTATTATAATTATTGGGAAAATGAAGAAATTAGACCTAGTTTGATAGATATATTAAAGCTAATTTGATATAACCAGCAAGGAAAAAAATCGGAGAAAGGGACTTTCTCATAATAGAGCTAATTGCAGAGAAAAATCTTAAAATGTTTATTGTTCTGCTCGCGAAAGCATGTTACGTGACTTCTGAATGTTCGAGACAAAGAAATAATGAATTTCTTCAGGGTTCATTTCCTTCTCAGCAAGCTCGGAGTTTTCAGTCGCAAAGCTCGCTTCTTTGTCAACACTTTTTGCGTTTGTCGTAGAATTCAATATATCTGACAACACGGACTGATTTCCCGTTCCTTTGGTGGCATATAATTTCTTTCGAAGGTTTCCACCGCCACGATCCTGGCTTTCTGACCTTCTCTCTTCTGTCGCCAGATTACTACCAGTCTTTCCCACTGGCCTGCCATAGACGCGGGTGACATAGTCCTCGAGAACAGAGACACGTTTTTTCTTATCTTCAACCGAAGGAAGCTTCTCTGAATTCGAGTACTGAGCTGGGAGGTGAGAGCTATCAGCGATCCGTTTTGACGCGCGTAACGGGGATCGGTCAATTTTAGGGAACTCTTCATGCTCTAAGTTACTCTTCCTTTTGCTATTGATGTAGTATGACAATTCTGCAGAATTCTTAGTTCTTGAATCGATCTCATCTTCAATAGGGCCATGTGATTTTAACCTCAGATCGAGAGGGCCATTCCTTGACGCAGATATTGATCTTTTCTTCGATGTTCCATTCTCTATTCTGGAATTTGGGTTTGCAACTCCGTTGTGTATGTAAAAATTTGGAGTTTGAATATCATTACTTGGGCCATTTGCACGTTGATCCGTCATAACCCCTCGAAGGACTTTAGCTTAGAGAAAATGATTTAGAAAGAGTACTCGTGCCGCCTGAGCGAGGAACAGACCCAGCTCTTCGATTAGACGTCTCGATATCTGTTATGCTAATAGGAGTTCTTTTGATCTGCGATTGGCCAAACTGGTTAAAGGACTGTGGCAACATTATTTATTTCAAAGCCATGTAAACGTTACGTGTTCTTTTGAGCTAAGCGGGAAATTGAGTTGGTTGGTCAAATTCGTGCTCATATTCTTTGATGAAATGAGTAATGACTTCTTCAAGGCATAAAAATCTCCTACGAAGAGAGGTCTTAATAGAGACAAGATCAGTGAAGTACGAAACTGTGAATAGTTTAAGAGAGAAGTTCTGTTGACGTCTGTTTTTATCATTTCGTTCGTAAACTTATTTTGTGTTTGAAAAAAAAAATTTTATTTCCTATCACAGAAATAGAGAACAGAGAGATTAATGAGGTTTAGTTTCTGATGGATTCCGCAGCCGCAAACGACGATAACTTATCAATAATTTTCATATAGACTACTTGGTGCTGATACAATATCTCCAATTTCATTCAACAAGAAAATAGACGACATTCTTTCTAGCTTATATAGTAGCGATTTCTTTGAATCTTTTGACGACTTTATATCTGAAAAAGTTTACTCTGCTGCAGGAACTAAGGAAATAAGGCATATGGCTTACGAGCCAAGAGTTTCTTAAAAGAAACTGTTATCTGACCTGTGAGAAAGCTCTTCGACTTGAGCATTGTGTCTCTCATAGTTCTTATCATTATACGTTGAAATGAATAACAGAATGGATCCCAATATCATTCGAAAGCAATTTCAACAGAGGAGTGAAAACCGAAGTTGTAAGGTCAAAACCGATCAATCGACTGATATCAGTCTGATAAATTGTAAATAAAAATTCAATATGGCATGCAATATAGACCCTGTCATAAACATAGACGAGAACCACGATCACAGCAAAGACCATTCGGCAAATCGTCTCAAACAAAATAACGCGGAAAAGCAGTAAGCTTACTTGTAGTCCATCTCCTTCTCCCAGACTCTTTTCCCCAAATTTTCCCATTTACTCAAAAATTATATTCGATTTAGCGACAAAAATGGCTCTAACTTGAGTCCCGTAGTCAAACAAGTCCCTGAAGATATAGTTGAATACCTGAAAGTGCAATTTTAATCTAATGTCGTTACTAATTCGATAATAGGAGTATTCTCCAGAGGAAAGATTTGAATGGGCGCTCCAGAAAAAGCTCAAAGCCAATCGTCTCTTTGTTAAAAAACGATTTGATGAAGCTATACAGCATTACACCGAGGCAGCCTATGCTATGGATTTTGCAGATTTAAGTCAGATAGAGGAAGCAAATGTATTAATACAAGTTTCCATCATCGCTCCAACTCATGCTCTTAGTTGCAAGCCAGATTCATAAACGAGGTGAAAATCAGTTGTTTATTAAGCATTGCTGCGTGCCTTAATGAAAAAAAGGACTTTCAGAAAGCATTGGGTTTCTGCGAAGAGGTAATCAGTATTTTGCACCGATATATCTTACACAGGTTTCAAGGCGGTAAAGCTTAATCCGACGCATTATAAGTGCTACTACAGAAGAGGAGTTTGCCATATTAACTTAAAAGATCTAAATAAAGCCAAGTAAGTCTTCAGATGTTCTTCTATTTATTTGAAATGCTACCAAGTGATAATTTGAAAAAATCCATTGAGCTTTGCCAAGACGTACCATCCTCTTTATTGACTATTCACTGATAACACTTATTATGAAGGAATTCCATATGCAACCTATAAAAAAACTACACGCTCAGGTGAAAGAGGCTCGTGGCCGTAAGTCAAGCAAAGAAGTTGAGGAAATAATTTTAAATGGCGTAAAATCTTGGGGTTTAAACTTCTGTTTCAATATTGACATTATTTGCATGCAGGACAGCTTGAATGGCTCAATTGACAGGGAGAACAGTAGTAGCGATAATATTCGAGTGCTGAAATACAATGACGATCTGGAAGAATTAAGCCATTTAGGAGTGCTGAAGTACGTTGCATACCCCTTCAAGATGACGTTTAGGTTCGTCAGAAACAAAACTGGATGCTGCCGGAGGAAGAAAGATTATATTGTTCAAAATTGAAAACCGCATCTCTAATTTTTTGTTTTTTCATTGTTAATTATTCTCCTATTCTTTACCTATATATACGCCTTCTGATTTATCAAATTGAACGTGATACTCGATGATCTAAGCCGCTCTTCTTCTGAGAGACAGTTTGAAAAATCCATTTTCTGAAGACTAAGTTAAGCTCACACTCGCGACTCTAAAAGTGGAATTTGCGATATTGGAATATTTCAAATAAAACCTTTTCTATATTGCGAAATCTAATTCCAGAATGACCTAACTCAACGATTTAGGTAGTTCTCTCAGAAATACTATGAAATATTTCCATAAGAATCAGTCAAAAATATCTCATTTTTCTGGCACATGATTGATAATTTTTTTCCACAGTACTCTATTAATATATTTGTGATTGCGCTTATTGGATTTAGTTATAGAAGCAGCAATAAAATTTTATTGTGCCGAATGAATGATCCAAACACCGTAACTTTCAGCCGGAACTACGACAATTATCGAACCTCAGTTAAAGCCTGTCTCTTTCCTTGGCTGCTTGCTGGAATTTTAACCTTGATTTTTTCAGTGATTAGATATGTGCATACAAACAGCCTCAAAGTAACCCATATATTCTTTAAAATGCCACAATACTATGTTTAATCCCTTTGGAACATAGGCAGTCCCTTCGTGGATCATTAAAATAGAAAAGGTTTTCGACGATGGATTGATATTAATGGGAATCAGTCTGTTATCAATGCTATCGTTTGTTACGTACACTTTTGCGACAATAGCATCTTGTCTTGCATTCATAGCGATGGCTTTTGTCTGGCTCAAAGCTGATATTTTGAGAGAAAAAATCCGGACGGTCATTACGGTCTTAGCGCCAATGGTTTTTATCGTATTTCTCTACGTAAATTATTGGTTGACTGACCATTTTGTAGTATAGACACCCGTGTATGTAAGTATGTTTAAATTGTATGTTATAGTTTATCCCACCATATATTTTTCCACCTTTCATGACATTTATCGCAGTATTATTCCAGATAGCAGCCAAAATCCATTGTTTTTTCCTTCTGATGTAGGTTTTAGATTTTACACAGCGTAAATTTCGTCTCATATAGAAAGCCTCACGAATTACCATGCTATGTTATTGGATTGGCAAGTAATCAGAATCCATGTTATTCAAATCTGGTACCTCTTAAATCATTGTAGGGGTTTTATCTAATATTCCACAAAATTGAAAGATACATACAATTCAGAGTGAAACAAAACGATGAGGAATTTCATTTACAGCAAACTAAACTAAACTAAATTTTCCCTTGAGAATAGCATTTATTGAACAACTCTTGCGTCAGCTGTTTCAACTTCGCGTTCTCTGCCTTTAACATTTCGACCTCATTTTGACTTCCTCGTCCTTGAGGCTCAGAACCTGTCTGTCCTTGCTGTTGCTGTTGACCGACATTTGATGGGGTTGCTGTGACCGTTGTACCCTCGTTCTATTAAAGAAACTAATTATTACAATTCACAATAAACATGTTACGAGGAAAAAATCAAGAGTCGTGTCAATAAAATCTTGGAAGCCTGTATTAGTCGAAAGGGATTGTTCCTCTTGTATTTTTGTTTCTGGATATATGCTCAAGATTTGGAAGTCAGTGTTCTGATGTGCCTTGTCTTCGTGCCTACCAAAACGCCCTGAGAACATCTCTCAAAATAGCGCTTACTTGCGGAACGCCTTGAATTCAACGAATTTCTTGATCTTCTGTGATGTAGCGAAGGTCGAATCGTATTCTTTTGGCCGTTCGAAGATCAACAAATTTGCGACTTGCTTCTTAAACAAAGCCATTTGTTTTACAATATTTCCTTCAGAATTCCAAAAGATAATCTTTCCATCACCGCCTCCTGAGATCAGCAACTTCAGTTCTGCGTAGAACACCAGTGCCTGCACTTCTCCCCTAATAACAGTTAGAAAATTCGATGAAAATGACGCAAAAAGTTTACTCGTGTCCAACAAATTCAGTTTTTTCTCTGGACTGCTTTCTGATATCATATTTCTTAGGCACTTTCTCCGACTGACCCGTTGCGTCTAATTTTAAATCGCTGGTTTTGTCACTGAGGAAATACAAGTATATCTTCGCGTTTTTGCAACCAAGAAACACTCGATCCCCAAAATAATCCTTTTTTCCGTGAAATAAATTCATTAGCAATCATGTATGCTTTAGAGCAGAAAAATTTACGTAATGGAGACAGTTTATTTCAGATTCACATCTGATGTCCTTGATCATGGTTCCTGAAGGCAGAGTAAAGGTTAAACCATTGGACGAAAAAGCTAGATGAGTCACCTTTGTAGCAGTCCCAGAACTAAGAAATACGATTAGCTCAAAGAAACATTTGGCAAGAAGTTACTATGCAGGATTTATCAACAGAGCAAGACACAAGCTTTGAAATCGACTTTGGTGAGAGCGCCAGGTCCGTGATGATTCCCATATGTCTGATAAGCGTATAAATCGGGCGGAAATTTGCCAACTCTTGTGTATCGGCAGTGACCTCATATCTCCAATCAGCATCATTTTGGAAAATTCTAACGCAATCAACAAATAAATCAAAAAATTGTGTCTCATGTTTTACTGTGAGAACAACCACACGTTTATTACGAGATCCGCTCCTGCTGTAACTATAAGCCCGCCATCTCTGATTTATTATAAGCAACTCGTCGCTAAGAAATTGTTACTCAGAGACTGCAATTTTGGTCACAGTTTTTGAATGAGCTTTAAATCGTCTCAGCTGCTCTCCGGTCATCGTATCCCAAATGTATAGCATTCCAGACATACCTTAGCACTCCGCATTAGCTGTTGCGTGAAATACGTTTGAGGTTACCTCCGCCATAGAATAAATACTCGTCATTGCTGAGTCTAAAACTGGTGAGGATTTCTGGAAGACTGCATCGGATATAAGGCTTCAACTGAATATATGCAAATTTTTGTTAGAGTCTTGCATGATGGCAACATTGAATACGCTTCCAGTATTATAGAACTCTAAAATTGTCTTATCCTTCAAATGCACGAGAATATGCCCAAATTTTTCACTGGCGATCGCTTTCTTTGATGCTATTTTTCCATCCTATATCAATTTAATGCTTTTTCTGCGAAAAACCTTGAATAAATATTACTGCACTGTAAGTATCGAGCACTCCGCATGTTTTTGGGTCGATAAGATAAAATTCAGAGGCGTCCTCTTCAGACGCGAGAAGTACGTCGTTAGATAGCTTAATATATCCTTGTTCCATGAGGTTCTTGCAATGAAACGCAATTGTGCTACGGAAAATCCCCTTTTGGATGTCTACTTAAAATTTTATTTAAGCCCAGCTAAATTCGAAAGATTCGCTTTGAGTCAATTTTTCAGCGAAAGTATGAAACTGAGATAAAAGCGACGAGGTTCTGTCACAGAGAGAGAGACTACTCAAATAAAGATAATAATCACGATAATCTTAAGGCGTAATTTAATTGGAGAGCGGCCGACACATGTAGGTATGATAGATTTATGGGATCCCCTTGAGAGGCTTGTCATTGAAGTTATAATTGCAAAACTTATACCACTTCTGAAAATGTCTCAGTGCTACTGAATTTATATAAACATTCGAAAATTGCTCAAATGAAGTATTCAGCATTCAGGATCTTGAGACTCGTATCATATTCATCAGTGAGATGCGGCATCGAGTTGATCTTGAAGGATCTTAATATATGCAGAATGGACACCTCGCCGAAACATTCTGAGAAGAATCGGTAGATGTTTGATGCTTCATTCGAAGACTGAACGCTAAAAACCCTCAAATTTCCAAGTATTTTCGTCATGATGTCCTACAATGAGGAAAGATTATTTCAAAAATTTGCAACAACATTGATATTTACAGAGATCGCGTTCTGCAGCTGGTTGATATAATGATATCGCAGCTGATAGATTTCAGTGGTTTTCTGGGTTGGCACCTCTTTTATTTTATGTACCGCATGGTCCGAGCCCGCAGCTAATCCAACTGTTTTCTCATGCCTTAGCAGTGAAGTCGAATAGTCTTTAAATATTCCGGTATTGTTAATGAAAGTCGGGAGCTGCGGCAATAGCACTTCTTTGATGAGGTTCGTGCTCAGATAATAAAAACACTACGGAAGATAGGATAAGAAAGTTAAGCGATCTGCGATGAGGACAAATAAGATACTCTCAGGATTCCAAAGAAAGAGTTCAGATTTCCACTCTCTTCTTTTGGACGAATCAATAAATCGATTAATACAGAGGCGACTTCGTACTGAAGGTTGGGATATTTGTCGGTATAGCTGTTTCAAGAGAGAGAAGGTGATGAGTTCGGAGAGGATCCTTCAAATTTTTTACCGATAAATGAAAGTGGCAAGAGATTTTGCGCTGTAATCCCTGAATTTCAGTTCTTTGGTAATGTTTCTGTTGATAGCGTTGATGCTCAAATTCGTTGAGACCACGAAAGTCAATAAAATTTTGATGATAAGGTGCGCCTATAATTTCCCCATGATAATTAGCTATGTAACCTTCCCGGCCAAAATTACATGATATTCAAGGTTGATCGAACGGTTATTTGCCAGCGCCATTATCAGATGAACGTAAATCTTCTTCTTGATGTACCCGTCGTATAATGGAATCGTCTAATTAGGAAATTGATGGGATATGATGCTTGAATGGTACTTACATGCTCTTTGTAAATCATATTGATCAGGAAAGGCACAATATTGTTCAGACCGGGGTTATTTTGCAAGCACTCACGGACTATCAACGTAAAAAGGTTACTCATTGTAACATGGATTCAAAACCTTTTTTGAATTCTGGCGATTCGGTGTACACCTTGCTGTTATGAATACTCTCCTCTTCTTTGTGAACGGTCTCAACGATGGTTATGAAAAACATGTTCAATTCCTTCACAATAACAAACCTCTTTCAGCGAAACCCAGAAATAATGCTATTACTTTCGATAAAATTCCCTCTGCGTTTTCTTTAATAAGTATTTGTCGAATGGTTTCTTGACGCTTATCAGCAATCTGCTCTTCTTCTTTTAGTTTTTTTATGGTTTCATTCGTTTCTATAATGCACCGTATAACTCAGTGGCTCAATGCGTGGATTGCTTACTAACATACATATTCTCCGGGATCTTCGGAACGATACCGTTAATCGACAACCAATACATCGAGAGAGATATTTTTGGAGGGGTTTTGATGCTTAAAATCTCTTTTTTTGTCAATTGCTCAATATCCATTTCCTAAGAATCGTTATATCATGCCAATCTAGAGCACATACATTCCGCTTGATATACCAGAAGTCGTTTAGTTTCTTGTACTGGTAGCTTTCGTTCTCTTCGTGGCCGTAGAATTTCTTTTCCCACCAATTAAGTTGGCGCCAAAAAATGTCATTACATCGTATATATTTAAATCGCGGAGAGCAAATGAGACATCACGAGGCTTGAGACTCGTTCTATTGAAATGCTTGGAATACTTGATTGACTCCTGTATTTGAGACAAAAGTTGTTTTTTGAGTAATCGCGATTTTAAAAACCTGTATGACTCGTCTGAGCATATACTCTGCTTCTGAAGCGATCAACCGACAGGCTTCTTCTTGCACATTTTGAACGCCGAAAATTTGCAGGCTTATCCCTTTGACGTAGTCAGGATCTCTGATCAAAGACATTTTGCTTCTTCTTCTATTTCAATAAAACTTAATTTATCGAGGCCAAACTATTTAAGATATTCTGCTTAGTTGAATTCGATTTATTTGAGCTTCTATGGATTGATATATAGTAAAAGCAGTAGTCTTTTTTATAATTTTGA
>ENA-UOTX01000909-UOTX01000909.1-compost-metagenome-genome-assembly--contig:-NODE-909-length-26955-cov-5.727398_pt1 | contig 26955 bp, 8 predicted proteins | sample MGYA00238143_ERZ746982 | MGnify/ENA primary metagenome ERZ746982 (study PRJEB28758, sample SAMN06268862) | compost metagenome | isolation source: single cell | place: USA: California, Emeryville, Joint... | reverse complement strand
TAGGAACTTTGACTCCTAACAATTCATAGAGTTGGCTTGCAAGGTATTCTTTATATTCACCGTACTCATCGAGATATAGTACTGCTTGGACTGAGCATTTTCCAATCCATTCCGATTTGCTTTCTTTATCAGTGAACCATCGTGTGAATGAGCTGCCACCCGGACTAGGTTTATGGAGGAGCTCAAATTTTATGTCTGACATCAGAAAGTTTTGAGGCAGCGAATCTTCTTGATTAGCAGCTTGCGCAACTTCTTGTTTGGTTTCTTCTTGCTCAATTTGTGAGAATGGCTGAGTGGAGGAGACCTTTTCAAGATCTTCAGACAAGGGTAACAACTTAGCAGTAAAATTATTTTCCTTTAGTTCTGCCTTTTCTCTCATCTCTTCTTTGCTTTCTAAGTTTACAACCTCAAAGCTCTGCATTTGGAGAGTATTTAGCTCATCATGCTTCTTCTCGATGCTTTCATCATTTCCTGTTAAAGTTATAATATTAACCACGCCGTTGCCCTTGAGCAATTCTCTGGTCGCAATTTCATCATAATCATAATCAGATTCTTGTTTAGATTTTTTGTGTTTTTCGAAAGGTTGGACGCAGTTAATATGCAGTAATTCCATACTACCTTCGTTCACTATTATTTCATCCTCTTGCACAAAATTCTGTTCATTTGGATTAACGGAACATTGTAGATTTTTGTCGATAGCCTCCTCATTGGGCGCCGAATCAATCTTCACATCTCCTATTCCCGAGGCTTGCTTCTGCTGCTTTATTAAATCTTCTGCTGTCTTACAGAATTCACATAAAATTTCTTTCAAGGAAATCGAGCTGGCTCTGCGAGCGTTCCATCCTTCTTGCTTTGCTTTTTTGATGAAATCGTGGCTATTGTCTAGAACAAGACAGCTATTCAGATCTAATTGGGAGAAATGTGGCAACTGCAACAATCCATGTAGAATATCAGTGTTTTGCTGAGGTTGCAAACCGTAACCCGCCATTAATGCTCCATGCGAGCGATATTCTTCATCAACTCTTAGGTCACTCGCTCTAACTTGCGGATAGATGTCATGGTCCTTGACTATTATAGCAGTGATTTTTGGAAAGCCGCCTAGACCTCCTCGTTCGCAAGTTTCATCGAGTTCTTGCAAAGCACTAGAAATTTGGCGTTCTTTGCGGTTTGAGTATAAAACTGTAGCATATCCCAGCTCGATGGTGAGTTTATCAAGGTGCTTGACGACCTGTTTCCCATCTTTGAGAATAGAAAAAATTCCTTCATCAATTTCTCTAAGCACCAAATCATCTTCTGAAATTCGGGTCGATACTATAGGATCCAACACTCCTGCTGGATTGATTACCAGATACCTAGCTTGTATTGGATTAAGATTTGGATTAAGTTGCTGCATTAGATCATTCACAGCTTCAATAAATTTAAGATATTTATTCTTCACTAAGTTGGATAAAGAGAGCATGAATTAATTTGGTGAAAGAATCCTCTCGTTTCGAGTGGCTAGCCTTTTCGAGGAATATTTACTCGCAACCTGCTTCTGTTCTCTGAAAATAATAAAGAAAAACCACTTCTTAGCGTAATTTTCTCTAGTAATTGAGTTTCAAGGTTTTCTACTTAGGTTCTTGGTCTACCTGAAAAGCTAGCACAAGATACAAGCCTGCAGAAAGAACCTGTTATATCTTTGAGTTTTTGATAAGAAGTGATAGGACTTTAGGATCATGGAATACTTTTAAATAGTATATGTGAGAGATTTTTGCCAAGCAACTAAGAACTTTTGATCGATTATTTTGTTCAGTCTTGCTTTTTCTCTTTTGTGGTACTTCTATGATCCAGTAAGAGCCTGCTTATTATGATTCATTTTACTATCTATTAAAAATTAGCCCTACGGTCACTCGAAAAAATTCAATCTATTGTGTTTTCTCGTTTTTTCTCTTCAGAGTGTCTTGTTGAATTTGCCGTATGCTAATTTTCACTAAAGTTTAAGTGCTTATTGTCACCAACTTTAAAAGGAAATCACTTTTAGTTTAATTGGATATTGAATTGACATTTACTTTATCCTTGAATTCTTCTAATTACTTGTTACGAGAAATAAAATGTGCAACTTTGGTTGGCTAAATATCTATTTATATCTATGAACAAATATTTCTTATTTTTTATTCTCATCAGTAAAGCAGTGCCTTCACCACCACCTATCACCTTCCAAACCTTCATCTCATATTCTCTTAATATCTCATTATAGGGTTCAGATAAGCGCAGTCTGAAGGACACTTGGTACACTCACCTCTGTCCGAATCAAACTGGTACCCGTTCAAACAAGTTGCGCAAGTATTGCCATCCTCACAAGAAACACAATTAGCTATGCAAGGAGTGCACCCGCCATTCTCATTTCTAAAAAGTCCATCCGCACATTTCTGGCAAGCGTTGTAATCGCTGCATCTAGCGCAACCAGTAGCGCATGGGATACATTGTCCGTTGGCCAGATAGAAGCCTTGATCGCATTTCGCGCAAGTCGATTGATCCTCATCGCATGCGATACACCCAATGACTTCGCAGGCCTCGCATCTGCCAGCCTGGAGAGAATATCCAAGCGCACATCTCATGCAAGTATCTTTAGAATCGCAGGCCAGGCAGCCAGGTGAGCAAACTTTGCAGGAGTTATCATCGAAACTGAGATACACTCCGAAGCCATTGCCAATTTTGCAGGTTTTGCATTCGAATTCATTGGCACAGACATCACAGAGGCCGCCGCATGACTCGCATTGAGTCTCACTAACGAGGAAGAACCCGCTTTCGCAGGCGGTACATACGTTTGGTGCTGTGCACGAAGCGCAGCCATAGACTGCGCAGCTGACGCAGTTTTGCTCAGAGTTGAGGAAATATCCTGGGTAGCACTGCAAGCAGGTGTTCGCGTCTGAGCAGGTCATGCAGCCGACAGGACAAGCGGTGCATCTTTCACGACCGTCGTTGAAAAAGCAGCCACTTGGGCATGACTCGCAAACATTGGAGGTGGTTTGAGTGAGGACTCCGCAGAGGAGCATTGAAGCAAGGAGGAAAATGAAAATTTTGTTCATTTGATTTAAGATTATTAGGAAGTCTAGGAAGTATTGTTAAGATTTGTTATTATTGTGTAATTTGAAGAGAGGTTAGGTATTTAAATTGATTTGATCTACTGAATGGAATTTTTTGTTAATCGATGTTGACTTTTAATAAACGGTTAATTTGACTAAATTAGAATAAAATTTCCTTGAAATACTGTAATAACAGTGCTGAGAATTGAGTACCTTGTGATTGTTAATTACTGAAAGCTGAAATTAGATGAGAAACTGATGGGACAGCTAAAGAATCGAATCTTTTGTGCTGTTTGAGAAGAATGTGCCATAAAACGCTAGCTGAAAAGAGATCCGATAGCGACGCCAAAACAGTAATAGATGTGAGTTTCATAAAATTCGACTGATATGACTGAACGAATCTCGATAGCAATTTCTTCATGGCTGCTATGACTAGGCCACTGACGCTGGACACAAAACTTAGAAAATATTTACATTTCCGATGAAATGAAAATATAGTGGATTAAAATTTTATAAGTGACACAGGCAAATAAATGACTTATTAAACCAAACCATTGATATACTTAAAGAGAGATGAATAGAGAGAATAAAATTGTTAAAATGCTGCTTTTATCACGGTACAACTTTTTGATATGAACTCACCATTATGGAAAAATAAGAAAGCTTGCCTATTTTTCACAGAATTTGGAACCCTAATAATTAAGCAACTTTCAACAATCTACCTTCATTTACTGATCATGTTAATTATTTAAACGAGTATAGCGAGAATTTTCTGACTTATCATCAGGAACTATGGTATTGTCAGCCTCGCCATGCGATTCATTCTTCTCAAGCAACTCTTGTGGGGTGCATATCTCGAAGTCGGACTCAGGCCTCGCGTTATAAGATTCATCGAAAAAATAATCCTTCTTTTCACTATCCCCTGCGATCTTGTTAAATAAATCATTGAGAACCCTCGTCATGTAGCGGAATCCAAACAAATGCAGTATTTTGATCACAATGTAAGCGATAAAAGCCGTATTCATTATGAGTATCACAGCACTGATCACTCCGTTTAGTTTGTCTTCCTCAAATCCATAGACAGCCAAAAATAGCGTGCACAGGAACACGTAAATCGACTTTATGTACGTCTTTTGCAGGTCTACGCTTCTATATGGCTGGAAGTGCTTGATGACCAGTAAATACGCGATAAGGATGAGATAAAGCGTGAGTCCGGTCATTTTTAGTGAAAGGAATGAGATCTGAGCGAACAAGATAAGGATAAGTTTTTGAACGAACTGGACGAGGGACCAGAAGTAATATTTCGAGCAATAAATGGCATATTGGTTACCAAATTTACTCGCAAACTCCCGGGTTTGAAGATTAGGACGGTTGGTGACTAGAACCATGCCGATAAATAGTGGGTAACAGACAGCCCAGATCGCCAGCATAGGAATAACCAAATAATTCCTGTAATTATAATATGTTTCCGTGTAGCAAGTTACATGGGGATGATCTATTAAATAATAATCAATTCCTGTCTGGTCATTCGCCAGAGGATCCGTAGATCTACAGAGCAGTGTAGAAGCAAACGTGGAGAGCAATGAAGGTTGCTCAATCAAAACGATACACTGAACCGCAACAGCAACGTAAGTCCTGTAGTGGTAGTTCGAATAAATGAACTTCTTCGCGAACCCAAATACCAAGCATAATCCTATCTTCAAGAAAGGAAGGATGGTGATTGCAACTAATTTCGCATAGAATAAGTTTTCGACCGAGAATCCTAATTGAATAAAAACGCAGTCTGAGGAATAGAAAAGCATTTGAGACGGACTTCCGATATGTGTCAGCCCTACGATAAACCCAGAAACCATGAGAGGATAATTCTTCAGGATCGCGAGGACTTGTATGTAATCAAGTAATATCGACAGATAGCCTGTGCGAGAGAAACGGTCAATTGAACTTTTGTTGAATTTGTTATTGACGACGACTGAATTATTCTTTTTTCGGAAATACCAGATGTAGCCGATCTCGAATATGAATATTCCAAGCTGAATCAGTACTAGTATCAGCATTCCTTTCCAGAAAGGATGACACTTTGCACATCCATCCCCTGAAGAGGCGTATCCATTGTCAAGGTCGCATGCTAGGCAAAAAGGTCCTCGATAGCCTGGACTGCAGATGTTTTCTCCATAAGCGCTGTGGTTACAAGTTTCTGAATGATTGCATTTATAAATATTTGCGGAATATATACTCGGTTTCCAATAGCCTGGCAGAGGGTTTACTCTCCAGCCTCCTGGACAGTAAGCGTTTTGAGGGCATGGATGACAGGTGTGATCCGATAAGTTCAACGAATAAGTTCCTTTGTCACAGGGCGTACAAACGAGTTGCTTTGTATCGTTAATTTCTCCCACTTGACATGATCGAATTGATGCCATTAAGACAAAATCGAAGTTGTGATAGTTAGGATTCGAAACCGCAAAACTCAAATTGATGAATTGGTTCGCCAACCCCTTGAGTGAAAGGTCACGTCCGTTGAGCAAGCAGTTCCAAGAGCTGCAATTCGACTCGAAGTATAACTGAGACTGGTTTGAAATTTGAAGGCCCATCTTAAAGTCTGATGCCATTGGGACTAAACCACCATTGATCCGAGGATTGACGAGAAGTTTCTGACCAAAGAGGTCTATAAAACTAATCCTGAGCTTTGTGCCATGGAAGATGTCTGCCCAAGCCTGAATCCTTAATTGGCAGGGTGACTCCGAGCACTCATACACAATGTTCCCTTCTGAGTTTAGGTTTGAAAACGAGCCGTAATATGGATTGGTAGAATAATCTGGTCCATTCATAGCGAAGTTGTCTTTAAACTGGTTTTCTGTCGTTGCGTTGAGAATAGACTCGTAGAGCGTTGGATATGGGCAGACTCTTTCGTGGAAGTGGAAAAAAAGAGCTCCACCGGCTCCGATGCCGGAGTAGCTGTCATAGGATTTGCTGCCAACTCTATTGTTTGTGAAAGTGTTTGAAGAGATGGAAAGAACGGTTTTGTCTTTCAGAGGCCCTTGTGGGGAAATTTCGATATATGCAGCTCCGCCAAAAGAAAGATCTTTCAAAAACCCCGTCACTGAGTTGTTTTCGAAAAGAGAATCTTTGATGATTACCTTGGTGGGACTTCCGATGTAGACAGCCCCAGCGAATTTGTTTGCCCAGTTGTTTAGGAAGCTCGAATTGTAGATCTCTAAGACTCCGCTCTGTTGATAGATAGCGCCTCCGCCGTTCTCCACCCTATTTGAGTGGAATGTTGAGTTATAAATCTGAATCGTCGCTTGAGATGCGTAGCCATCACTCCTTATACTGGAAAATATAGCAGCTCCATTTGAGGCAGTATTTTTGATAAACTGTGTATCCCGAACCACCAATGACGCCAAATTGCTGTTGATATAGATAGGACTACTCGCGGCTAAAATTCCAGCAACGGAGACAGCGATAATATTTTTTATTGTGCTGTTCGTTAATTCTAAACTCGTTACAGATGCCCCTTCGGCGGCGACTTGAATGATACCAAATACACAACCTTGTAGCGACATAGGTAGATCTGAGAAAACCGACGAATCCACAGTAACGTTAGCGCCATCACCAAGTAAAATTAAAGGGGTTCGCGCCGGCACTCGAGTAATATTGATAAAACTCATATGAATCGCAGTATTAGACGCCCGAATCAACGTCATCGAAGAACTTGCGCTGAGTCTCTCTTTCTCCCTCCAAGAAAATGAAATGTTTTTCATAACAAAATTTTGAATATACACCCTTGCGACATCAATAGCTGACGTCCCTGGAGTGTGATTCTGATATAACACGACCTTAGAGTGTAGAATCCTGAGGGTTTGGTTCTTATCATCAATAGCTCTGTTTAGCTTTGACAAATATATGGCTTCGCCCACTGCTTTGTCCTTGTAGAGGAATAAATCGTTGCACAGAAATGTATTATACGCCATTGTGAGGTTGGAAACAAGTACAGACTCGAGATGAATTGAGGAGCCGCGCGGCGCCACATTTCCCTCAAAATGATTGTTGCTGATCTCACCAATCACAGGTGTGTTTTCCAAATCTTCAAAATAAATAGCACCTCCGCGGACAGAGCCCAGATTATGTAGAAATTTATTTTTTGTGATATTTACCAGCAATAATACCTCCGCGATGAGCGCTTGGTCTGCCAGATAATCAACAGTAAACGCTCCTCCTGATTTCGCAACGTTTCCTTCAAAATATGAACTGCACACAATTAAATTCTGCGTCGCGACGTAAATCGACGTGCTTGTATAGTCCAATGCGCCGAGACGGCTGGAACTTTGCTGGATAAAGCTTATTTCTTCCAGTAAAACGCTTTGTGAATAGATGACAAGAAAGACTGCGTTGATCCCAGCCGAATTGCGCTCAAAGGTGTTATTTTTAAACACTGTAGAACAGCGCGGGTTAAAGAAGTAAACAAGCGAGTTTTTGTAACCCAAGACCGAAGGGTTCAGCCCTTTCGGAATTAAAAAGTTTTGCTCAAAGCGATTGTTCTCGAAGAGCACAGGCGTTATGGCTTCTTTTTGCGATTCAAAGGCGATTATACCTACCTGAGTAAACCCATCACTGAAAACCGACAAATTCTGAAATGTGTTTCCATGTATGTTAAGACATGGCGTTCCTTCTCTGAAAACAAAGCGCAGAGCAGCAGTCCATCCAATGGTCGAATCTTTCATTGTATTTTCGGAGACATTGACGATGAGGGAGCTAGAGGTGTCGATATTCAAGAAAGCTGTCAATATGTTCTGTTCCAGCGTATTGTTTGTGACAAAAACCTTTGTGGGGAAGCTGACACCGTTTCCAATGTTTAGAAACAAGAGCGGGACAGTACTAAACTCCAATACGTTGTCCCTGACGAATATATCCGTAGTAGCGGACGTCGATAGGACTTTAATAAAATCGTTTTTTCCATGCAAAGCCGACCTTTGGACGTTCGAGAACACATTGGAAGAGAAATCAAACAAGGTGCCAGGAAGAAAAATTGAAATCTTAACAAAATTCTCCGATCCCAACAAAATTTCGTTGAAATGATTGCCAGAAAACGAGAATACGCATGTGATGTTGTTGTTTAAATCAGCCTTCACATTCCCAAAGATCGCCTTCTCGAAAAGGGTAAAAAGCAAGGGGTCAACGAGATAAGGATCGGTGATCTTTTTCTCCTTCGCATCGATAAGAATACGGATTGCTTCTGTACCTTGAACCTGTAATGGAGCGATATCCGAGACTTCGAAGAGCGATCGTCCCTGAATCGACATGTTGAGGAACTTATTATTGTGAATGAAAAAGTTAGCGACGTTTAGTGTAAATAGGACGTCTTCGTCAAATAGTCCCCAATCCTCAGTAAAAGTGTTGTTTAGCAAGCAAAAGGCCCCAAAGTCGGGAACGTACCTTCCAGATTCAACGTCAAAGTTGGAATTTATATTGTAATCCATTTCTTTATAATAAAAGAACTTTGTCGTCAGGCAATTACCTTTGTTAGTACACTGGAACGTGCTATTTGCGACGATGACGGTCACCATTAGGTTCTCAAGACTGATGAACTTGTTGACGTTGATGAGGTTGTCTGAGAAAAAGGAATTGAGGATACGGAAGCCGAGGCTATAACTTGAGAAGACAGAGGGAGATTGACTAACCAACAGAGGGTTAAGATTGAAACTATTGTTAGACATTCTCAGATTGTCTATTTCTAAGTAGTTCAAGGCTAAAGTAGAAGCATTGTCGTTCTCAGAATACATTTTCGCAAGACTGAGGAACTGTCCACATGTGACTTGGTTTTCTGAGAAATTCAAATTGTTGATTCTCAGCTTGGATTGTTGGAAACAGAGCGAGCCTGGAAATTGTAGATTGAGGTCCATTACTTTTAAGCCGAGAGTGTTGCTATAGATTTCTACGTCTTGAAACAAGATTTCATTAAATCCGCCAGAAAGACTGAATAAAATATTATCGATTTGGTTGTCCGCTACTGAAATTCTGTTGAGCGTCGCGCTTCCCGATCCGTAGGAATAAATACCGAAAAGGGACATATCTCCTCCATTCAAGTAGTTCTGCTTTGTGTTGTTTCTGACGGTAACTTCTGAAACGATGAGACTAAGATTCCAATTTGAATCGAAACAAATTATGCCTGGGCATCGGAGTCTCCAGGTGTTGGTGTTGGGAAGACTGTTATTCAAGATCAACAGCCGAGATAAATTCGCAGAGAACGGTTTGTCGTTGTTTTGAGTTCTGAACTCGAGGATTGCAGAGGTGATTATCGTATGTTGAATGCTAAATCCATCTATGGTTGCGTGATTTAGTTGATTTCCTAAGATGAATTTAATAGGCTTTGACCCCGTCGAGGTGTAGTTGACATTCTGAATGCTCATATTAGAGCTATCGACTAGAAAAATCGCATTCTCGAAAACACTAAAATCTGATCTTCTCGGCTCTCTTCCCAAGAAAGTTACATTGGAAATGTTTAGATCGCTATTCAGGATAGTGAAGATGTTGCTGACTAACCCATTCTCGCTTGTAAAACGAATGGAAGTACTTTCAATTTTTATTTGAGAGTTGTTTGCCTCCAATACATTTGCGATAGATGCTACTGGAATTTCTGAGGCTTCTATCATCACGTTAGTTTGATTCACTTTGAATAGTGATACATTTTTGAAACTACTCTCTGACATTGGCAGATAGTTAAGCCAGGAGTGGCTTATGCTCAAAGATCCTTCATTGAAAATGATTTGGTAATTATTATCTTGATTATTGACAACTTCAATCTCGTTTAGAGTCAAATTCACTTGATTGAAGACTGCATTGCTATTCACTATGACCGTGGCGTAGGTGTCTGGCTCGGGAGTTTGCGTTTTCGTTTGAATAGTTAAGACCGGAAGGTTAATTCCGTCAATATTAAGGCCAGGAAGGTTGTAAGGTGAGTTAGTGGAGACAAGATGGAAAATAGCGTGTACAGCACCTTGCCTTTGGGCTTTAGAGAAAGCTTCTTTGAGTGTAGCCAACGGAGCGTTCTCTGAGCCTGAAAACCAGTCTGAACCATCCTTAGAATCAATATAGAGGTTGAATTCAGATATCGACTGTCCAATACTGCGAACGACGCAAAGACAAGCTATTATGGCAGCCAACAGAGAGGAAAAGCGTTGTCGAATCATTCAGTTCGGATTTTGTTTTGTCTCGAAAACAGGATTCTGCTAAAGTCACTGTTATGTAAGTGAAAAAGCGCTTAAATAAATTGAATCATAACTAAACCTACTTTAATGATTATTATGACTAATTTCTCTTTCAATTGGAGTAAATCATTTCTTTTCGATAAGAATATGGCAAATCCAAGGAAGAAAGCCAGAAACCCAAGTTTTCTAAATAAATGCCTAAATTTAATTTACATATGCTGAATTAGTGCTCTTATTTGCTGGATATGTGAAATGTAAACTCTATTGATTTTTCAGGGACTAAAATAATAATTTATCGAAGCAACAGTCTCAAATTCATAAACCTTTTAATTAACAACAAGTCATACTCATTGTTTTCTTCACTAATTTATTAATAAACTAGTTACATCCAAGAATCCTTACTCACACAGCACTCAACTACAATAAGCCCTTACTTATCAAGTTTACAAGGATAAACGTTGATAACGAGAGTGCTTCTCTGGTGGAATTTGAGTGATTCTCGTTTCCTTAGCTTCGTCATCAGTCTTAGAGAACTCCTCCAAGGAATCGTTCAGGTCACTGAATAAATCTGTTTTGCTATTCTGATCATCTTCAAAGAAATAATTCTTCTGTTTTTCTCCAGTATTGCTCATGATTCTGTTGAGAATGCTGTTGATGTGTCTCGCCAAGAACCGGAATCCAAATAGATGCAGTATTTTGATCACAATGATTGCAATAAATGCAGCATTTATTAGGATTATCAACGTGCTGATAACTCCGTTAAGTTCTTCTTCTTCATATGCATAGACTGCTAAAAATATCGTAAAGAGGAAGAACTGAAGAGATCTTATGTATGTTTTCTCCAAATCAATGCTTCGGAATGGTCGAAATTCCTTGATAATGATTAGATTTGCCATCAAGGCCAGGAAAAGTGTGAGTCCCATCATTTTTAACGAAAGGAAGGAGATATTGGCGAATAGGATCAGGATGAGCTTTTGAATGAACTGAACTTGGCTCCAGAAGAAAAACTTCGATTTGAAAAGAGCATACTGCGCGCCAAATTTCGTAGCGAAATCATTAGTTTGCAGTCTGGCTCGGTTAGAAATCAGGATGATCAATAAGAGTAGCGGAATGCACACTCCCCACAGTATTAACATAGGAATAACCAATTTATTCCTCAATTTGATATGAGTCTCTGTATAGCAAGTTACATGAGGATGGCTGCTTAGGTAATAATCAACAGTTGATTGATCCTTTGCCAAAGGGTCCGTGGATTTACAGAGGAGTGTGGAAGCAAGAGTGGAAATCATTGAAGGCTGCTCAATCATAACGATGCACTGAACCGCGACGACAACATAAGTTCCGAAGCGATAGCTCGAATAGATAAACTTCTTCGCGAATCCAAAAGCTAAACACAAGCCGATCTTCAAGAAAGGAAGGATGATAGTTGCCATTAATTTCGCATAGAATAAGTTTTCGGACGAGAATCCTAATTGAATAAAAACGCAGTCTGAGGAATAGAAGAGCATTTCAGAAGGACTTCCAATGTGCGTCAGGCCAATGATGAATCCAGAAACCATAAGAGGATAGTTCTTCAGGATCGCGAGGACTTGTATGTAATCAAGCAATATCGTAAGATAGCCTCTGCGAGAGAATCGGTCAATTGAACTTTTGTTGAATTTGTTATTGACGACTACTGAATTATTCTGTTTTCGGAAATACCAGATGTAGCCGATCTCGAATATGAATATTCCAAGCTGTATCAGTACTAGTATCACCATACCTTGCCAAAGAGGAGGACACTTGGCGCACGTGCTTCCTGAAGCTGCGTATTGTTTGTCTAGATCACAAGCAAGGCAAAAAGGTCCTTGGTATCCTTGCTTGCAGATATTTTCTCCATAAGCGCTGTAGTTGCAGACACCTGATTGGTTGCATTTGTAAATATTCGTCGAATAAATGCTCGGTTTCCAATAATCTGCGATAGGATTCACTTTCCATCCTCCGGGACAGTCGGCATTTGGAGGACATTTATGGCACGTTTGGTCTGCTAGGTTCACTGAGTAGGTTCTCGGAGCACAAGGGATACAAGCAAGTTGCGCAGTGTCATTGATTTCTCCTATTTGACATGGTCTAATTGATGTCATTAGAACAAATTCTACATCATGGTAACTCGGATTTGAAATTGTGAAAGTCAAGCCGATACTTTCGTTTGCCAATCCTTTAAGCTGCAGGTTAACTCCATTCAGGATACAGGTCCATGGGCTACACGTAGACTCCGAGTAATATTGAGGCTGGTTGGAAACTTGAAGAGTCATCTTAAAATCTGATAGCCTTGAGTAAAAGGAGTCGCTAACGTAAGAATCTTGAGTGAGTTGTTGTCCGAATAAGTCAATAAAACGAATTCTAAGCTGCAGGTCGCGGAAAATATCTGCCCGAACTTGACCGCTGAGCTGGCAAGGAGATTCAGAACACTCAATAATAATATTTTCCTCTGAATCAAAACTCGAAAAGGAGCCAGAAACCGGATTTGTCGCGTAATCTGGTCCATACTGGGCGAAGTTGTTTTGGAAAGCGTTGTTCGATCCTATCATTTTAATTGCCTCGTAAAATTTATCAGCAGAGCCAACTTTTTGATGAAAATGAAAATAAATCGCTCCACCGCTTCCTATTGCCTGCTCGAACTCGCCTTCTTTGCTGCCAGCACAATTATTCGTAAAATTATTTGAATAAATGTCCAATGTTGGCAATTCCAATTTCGATTTCGATGCCGTGTTTAGTTCAACATATAAGGCTCCTCCAAACGTAAGGGTCAAGAAGTCCGTTACGACGTTCTCCTCAAAATGAGTGTCTTTGATAGTAGCAGTCGCAGGATTTTCAATATGAATGGCACCAGCAATCATTCTTGCCTCATTTTTTTTGAAGCTTGAGTTGTATATTTCCAATGTCCCTCCTTTTTGATAGATAGCACCTCCACCAATAGAAGCCATGTTCATATAAAACGACGAGTTGTCAATCTTGATCGTACTCTGTGGAAATGGATGATCAATATTGGCGAAAACAACAGCTCCAGTAACAGCCTTATTCTCGATGAATTGTGAGTCTTTGATAGAAACGAACGCAGCCCTACTGCTGACTAAGATAGGACTCGCAGGGACATCACGATCTTTTTCGATCGAAGCAGTAACATTTCTCATAATACTGTTTATGAAGTCCAGATGCATGCCAGAGTCGGATTCTGAATTAAAACTAATTACAGATCCCCCACCCAGCAAATTAATATCAGTAAAGCTGGAGGAATCCACTGAAACGGTGGCACCATCGCTTAATAAAATCAGCGGACTTCGAGATGATATCCCTGTGACTACGGTGTTTCTTATTCGTACAACTGACCAAGTAGCTCTGATGAGGGTCAGATGAACGGGTATCGAGCTAACCGCGATAAACGAGACGTTCTGCATGATAATTTCTGGACCGCTTACGTCTGAGAAGTCAAATAGTAACTTCCTTCCTGAGGCTAAATATTCGTTGTCATATGTTATGATAGTTGAATTCAGAATCAGAACAACCTGATTCTTAACAGTTCCTTGAGGCAGCCGAGCCAGGTACACGGCATTATTAACAGTAACAGAATCTGCCGCAAAGAGAGCGAATGTATTATAGGCCAATGTGAGGTTTTGAACAATGCTGTTTTCTAAGTAAATCGCACTACCTTGCATGGCCGTATTCCAGCCAAAATAGTTTCCGTTGATCATGCCTATAAGGAGGACGCCATCTCTTAATTGTTCGAAGCAGATTGCCCCTCCCCTTACCTCGGCAAAGTTATTGGTGAAATTGTTTCCTGTGATATCCACAATTAGAGTCCGTATGAGACTCGCGTTTAGTGTTGCCGTTTCATCTTTGATGAGGTAGTCAATAGACAATGCTCCTCCGGCCCTCGCATAATTAGACTCAAAATGAGAGCGGGTAACGGTCAAATGTTGAGTAGCGATGTAAATTGCCGTCGTTGAATATCCAACGGCGGACCTGAAGAAGGAGCTCTGATGGATGAATAGAAGTTCGTCTATCAGAATGGCTCGAGAGTATGTCACGAGGAAGGGCGTGCTGGTACCGACACAATTTTTTCGAAAAGTGTTATTCTTCATTATAATTGAAGAGTTTACATTAAAGAGGTAGACGAGACAGTTTTTATACCCCATAACTGATGGGTTAAGGCCTTTCAGAACGAGAGTGTTCTCAACAAAGCTGTTTTTCTGAAAAATTATAGAAGAGCTTGTTTCCTTTTGAAATTCGAAAACGATAAGGCTAATCTGAGTTACTCCTTCTACATAACCCGTCACATTTGAAAAATTGTTTCCAAAGATTTGAACTGATGGTTCGCCGTCGCTAACAACCACGCGAAGAGCGGCAGCTTTCAGAATCAACGAATCTCTCATGACGTTTTCAGAGATATTGATAGCTAGCGCACTATGTGTTTCCAGTGACAGAAAAGGCGATAACTCATTAGAGTTGAGTGTATTATTGTGGATGACGATATTTGTGGAATTGCTGGTGGCACCGTCTTCGATTTTCAGGAAGAATAGCGGAGCTGTGTTCAAACTAACCGTGTTATTCCTAATACTCACGTGAGAGGACGCGACCGCGGACAATATGTTAATAAACTCATTTTTCTGCTGCACTGGTGCTCTATGGATCCTCGAAAAGATGTTATTAGAAACATCGATCAGGGTGTTCGGGATTAATGTTGAAATTTGCATCAGATTGTCCAAGTCTAAGTTGACGTCTGTGAATTGGTTGCCGGAGAATGAAAATACACAAGAGATCTTTTTCTCTGTGTCTATGCCTGAATTTTCAAAAATTGCTTTTTGGAAAAGTCCAAGAAGCAAACGATCGTTCAGAAGCGGGTCGATAATCTTTTTTTCATTCACATTGAGAAGAATACGCATCGTATCTGCTTCCCAACTCTTCAATGGGACTATATCCGTAACGGCAAAGAGCTCTTGACCCGAAATCGATGTGTTGATAAATTTGTTGTCGTGGATAAAGAAGTTGGCGACATTCAATTTGTTTAAAGCGATCGGGTCAAATAGGCTCCAGCCCTCTGCGAAAGTGTTGTTTAACAAGCAGAAAGAGCCGAAATCAGGGCCGTACCTTTTATTCAGGGAATCATAAATGGGAACTTTATTGAAATCCATCTTTTCGTATGAAAACAATCTCGTCGTGATGCATTTTTCTGTGCTTGTACAAATAAATGAGCTATTTGCAATCACGACAGTAACCATTTGGTTGGTAAGGTTGATGAAAGTGGTGTCACTCATGTGGTTGTCCGAAACAACCGAATTTTGGATGCGCATCTCGATATTGTTGCTGGAAATCAAGGATTGGGCTTTGAATGGGTCCGAGGAGAAGACATTGTTGTGAACCATAGTGAGATTGTCTACCGTCAGATAATTTAATGCCAGAAGAGAAGAATTAGAGGCATTAGGTGCGATGCTTTCTAGATATATTAATTGGGCATCCAATATCCTATTTTCAACAAAGTTCAGGCTTTTGATAATGGGTTTGACCTGCTGAACCGAATATGCATCTGCGGTCATCAAATGAAATTGCATGACATTGGAGGTCATAACATTGTTTCGGATACTAATATCTTCGAGCATGATTTCAGTAAATGAGCCATATAGGTCAATCAATGTGGTGCTCATAGTATTGTTTAAGACTTTAAGTCCCTTGAACGCAACATTTCCCATATTGAGGGCCTGAATCTTGAAGATAGCCATGTCTTTATAATCATAAACGGAGCGTGTATTATTCATCATAGACACATCTGAAATAGCCAGATCTAGTTTCCCGATAGGACCGAAACATATTATACCTGAGCAGCCTGGACCTCCGACGTCTAAGTTATTCAGAACGTTATTCATGATGCTAATGCGTGACATTTGCGCAGATAGCAATGAATCAAACTCATTCGTTGAGAATTCAAGGACCGAAGAAGCTATGTTACTATTTTGGAGGCTGAAATCATTGACGAGGACCGTTTTCATCCCTCTTCCCGCAATGAATTTAATTGGATGGATTCCTAGCGGAGAATATAAGATCTTTTCCGCCTTCAAGCTTGTATCGTGCAGCATAAAAATTGCATTAGACGTTGAAATTACGATAGGAAGAGAACCGAACGTCTGGCCAGTGAAATTCAGAGTGAGAATTTCCAAATCGCAGCTTGAAAAGAAGAAAATATTGGTGTCGGGTCCATCTTTGCTGAAATAAGTAATGCTTGTGCTATCAAACTTTATTACCGAGTTGTTTGCTCGAAAGAAACTTGTATTTGACTGGATAGTTGAGCTTTCAATAATTGCACTGCCGTCGAGGACTAAGAAGAGAGGCGAACGTTCAGTGGTTGTGATATTTATCCTCTCATATGTTATTAGAGTTTTGATAAGTTTAAGGAACCCTGAATTGAACCGCATCTGATAATTGTTTTGAGGGTTACTAGTGAGGTTGACTTGATTTAGAGTTAGATTCACTTGGTCAAATAGGGCATTGCCACTTATCACGAGTGTGGAGTATCCACTTTCAGTCGAATTTTGGAATTTAGTTTGGATGTTGATGATTGGAAGGGTATTTCCATCAATAGTGAGGTCAGGAAGGAGATAAGAATTCTCATAATTGGGAATTAGGTAGAAAGTAGCGTTTACTCGACCCTGGCTTTGGGCTTCTGAGAAAGCTTTGGAGAGCGAAGCCAGAGGAGCTGTTTCTGATCCAGAGTACCAATCCGAGCCTTTTACGGAATCAATATAGAGACTATATTGAGTGAAAGATTGCTCGAGGCAAGTTACCGTGCAAAGGCAGAATAGTATAGCTATCCACTTCATTACTTATTATTAGAACAAGCTTAGTTATGATTTTGAACAGACTTTCTGCTATGATACTAACTACTTTAATTGGTTTAATATTCAGGAGTAGGATTGACGATTTGTTAGGTGATTTGGATAGGAAATTTCTGAAAGAAAAGAGACAACTTTTCAGTATTGACAGAATGATATTGCCCAGTGATTAGTCAGCCGGACTTATTAGATTAAATTGAATGAAAAGATATGTTTCTCAAGGATTTGAGGAATAGAATTTCTTCATAAATCTCATAATGATGGTAGCTTTCACATTTCATGGATGTTCAATACACAACTGCTCATTAATAAATCTTCTATCGGTATTGTTACAATGTTAAACGGTGATAACGTCGCTCTTCTGGCTCTTCTGACTCTCCTGATTTAGTGTGAGAAAGATTTATATCTTTTCCCGCCTCTTTAGACTCTTTTCTGTTAGGTTCCTCTTGAAGCGACAAGTCAATCGACGGGTCGTGATAACTCACAGTCTCTCTTCTGTCATAGGGAGCTTCTTTGAAGAAATAGTTCTTCTTCTTTTCTTCTGTGTTACCAGCAATCTTATTAAGGAGGTTGTTGAGGAGTCTTGACGGATATTGAATTCCAAATAAATGCAATATTTTGATAATGACGATCGCAATAAAACCAGCATTTATGAAAATGATAATTGTACTTATCACTCGATTGAGATTTTCTTCTTCATAGCCATACACGGCTAAAAATATCGTGAAAAGGAACACGTAGAGAGATTGGATGTATGTTTTCTGCAAATCAATATTTCTATAGGACCGGAATTCTTGGGTGGTTATTAAAAATGCTATCAAGATTAGGAAAAGTGTGAGTCCAGTCATTTTCAATGAAAGGAATGTGATCTGAGCAAACAAAATCAGTATCACTTTTTGAATAAACTTGATCTGATTCCAAAAGAAATATTTTGAACGATAAATCGCATATTGAGTTCCAAATTTCGTAGCAAAAGAGTTCGTGTGAAGTTTGGTGCGCTTGAAGAAGAGAATTAGGAATAAAATCAAAGGAATGCAAACACCCTACAGCACATTCATAAGAATGATCAAATGACTCCTGAATTTATTGTATGTGTTTGTATAGCAGGTCACGTGAGGACTATCCTTGACAAAATAAGCAACATTTGATTAATTCTCGATCAAAGGGTCAGAAGATTTGCAGAGGAATGTAGAAGCGAGAGTATTAATCATGGAAGGCTGCTCAATCAAAACAATGGTCTGAATCATCACAGCAGCATAAGTTCCGAAACTATAGTTAGAATAGGCGAGCTTCTTGACGATTCCAAAGAGTAGGCACAATCCTATCTTCAAGAAAGGAAGCGCGACGGTTAGAATCAATTTCGCATAGAATATAGTATCAGAGGAGTATCCGAGCTGAATAAAAACGCAATCTGACGAGTAGAAGAGCGTTTGAGCTGGACCTCCAAAATGTATCAGACCAGCGATGAATCCAGACCATGAGAGAGATAGTTTCTCAAGATCGCGAGCACTTGCACGTAGTCAAGTAGGATAGCGATATAGCCTTCACGTGATAGTTTATCAACTGATATTTTGTTGTATTTATCATTAATGATCATCAAATTGTAGTCTCTTCGGGTCGACCATATATAACCGATTTCAAATAAGAACATCCCCAGTTGGATAGATATCGTTAGTAATAGCCCTGACCAGAGAGGAGGACACTTGGCGCACGTGCTTCCTGAAGCTGCGTATTGTTTGTCTAGATCACAAGCAAGGCAAAAAGGTCCTTGGTATCCTTTCTTGCAGATATTTTCTCCATAAGCGCTGTAGTCACAAACACCTGATTGATTGCATTTATAGATATTCGTTGAATAAACGCTCGGTTTCCAATAATCTGCGATAGGATGCACTCTCCATTCTCCTAGACAGTCAGCATTTGGAGGACATTTATGGCATGTTTGGCCTGATAGGTTCACTGAGTAGGTTCTCGGAGCGCAAGGGATACAAATATGTTGCTGAGTGTCATTGATTTCTCCGATTTGACATGGTCTAATTGATGTCATTAGAACAAATTCCACATCTGGATACGAAGGATCTGAAATGTGGAAAGTCAAATTGATGCTTTGGTTGGCAAAGCATTTAAGTTGAAGGTTATTCCCATTCAGGATACAACTCCAGGGGTTACAATCTGACTCAGAGTATATTTGGGATTGGTTGGAAACTTGAAGAGTCATCTTGTAGTTTGATTGCTTTGAAGGTAATCGCGCAAAGGCTTCCTCGGGCAGGTGCTGCCCAAATAAATCATTAAAACTGATTCTGAGTTGTGTGCTCTGGAATAATGAGATAGAAAGTAACATTTACAGGGCCTTGGCTTTGAGCTTTTGAGAAAGCTTGAGAAAGGGAGGTCAGAGGTTCTGTTTCTGATCCAGAGGACCAATCCGAGCCTTTTACTGAGTCAATATAGAGGTCATATTGAGTGATAGATTGCCCGAGACAGACTGCCAAGCATAGCCAGAGGATTATGGAGATCGTTTGGAAAGCTCCACGATTAAACATAGGAAATAACAAATTAATTTTCTTTGTATAGTGAGTATGTAAGCAACGGTTCAACAAAATTGCCAATCAAGCCTGAACGACTCATGAAAAATTAATATCTAATCTGACGTCCGAAATCTCAGCGGAAAGGGTAGATTTCTCGTCAGCTTGTTTTTGTTTCTGTGATCGAGAATCTGCGCTCATAAAAAATCTAAGCATTTTGATTTTGCCTCATCAATAACCAAATTTTTTCGAATTTTAGAGATAGCAGTGACTTTACGAGAGCTTCTGCGCAGACCGAAATGGTAAAGCCTTTTTTTTTTTAGATTGTTGCCCATGTTTCAAGAAGATTCAAACAAAGAATGAATCTTGGAAAAGCATAAGAGTCATATATTTTGGACTCGGCTTCTAATAGCTCAGAGAGATATTTTTCGAATAAATTCGGGAAAAGCTTACGTTATGAAACAAATTTTGCTATTTCAAGCACTTACCTAACATTCATAACTTTCATTTTAATTGGCTGTACTGATTAGATGAATAGTTTATGCAAATCACTAATCAAGCATCTCAACTGATAAATAAATTGGGATGAAATTATATCGGTGTCTTGTGACACTCGAACGTCAGATGCTGTAATTCAGCCCATTCTGAGTCCAAGAGAGACCAAATCAGCTCTCTTATGAGAGATTCTTCTGAGCAGCCATTTAATCTGATTATTTTCTGTTACAGAACCTTAAAAATCAAATGATTCTCTAAAAATGATGATTTATTTAAAGGCAATTTCTTTGACTATCACCTAAATCTGAAAGGTTCAATTTTTTTGGATTGTGTTTTGTGTTAAAGTCGGTTCAACATTAATAAGCACAAACATTTATCAATGAGGTTATAAATTACTCCTTTTAGCCATTTCTCACATATTTGAAGGTAAATATGCCATAAGACTTATAAGCATACATAGCATCTATTTATTTATCACAAGCTTTGAAGGCCAATTCGGATTTTGTAGTTTCTCAAAGGAATAAACCGAAGTTTTTTGCAAATCAAGCTCTCGCAAGTCCACCCAACTTGTGTTCTTGCTGAGCTCCTCAATCCCTTCATCCCAGATCGCATTAAACGCTAAATTCAGCTTTTGCAGGCTTACCCAGGCCGTATTTCCACTCAAACTCGTCACTCCTTCAACCCCAATCGAATTGCTATGCAAATTAAGCGTCTGTAGATGCGTCCAGGTCGTATTCTTGCTTAACTCCACCGCGCCCTGGATTCCAATCGCATTACTTTGTAACCGCAGATGTTGAAGCCTCGCCCATGCTGGATTCTGGCTCAACGCCTTTACTCCTTCAGGCCCACTGGCATTCCAGTCTAAATTAAGCGATCGCAGGCTCGTCCAAGTTATATTTTTCGCCAGCGCTATAACTCCCTCACTCTTGATCGAGTTATTTTGCAATTCAAGGATTTGTAAGTTCTTCCATAGGGTATTCTTGCCAAGCTCCATGGCTCCTTGGTCTCCGATCCCATTATAAGCTAAATTGATCGATTTCAGGTTTTTCCATGTCGAATTGCTACATATACAAGAGAGACCCTTAGCACCCATCGTATTTCTTTGAAAATTAAGCTCTTCGAGGTTCGTCCAAGTCGTGTTTTTACTCAGCGCTTCGGCTGCCTCATCACCGATTGAATTGCTCTCCAGAATAAGCCTTTCAAGGCTTGTCCAAGTCGCGTTCTTACCAAGCGCTTCAGCTCCTTGAGGCCCGTGGTTGCCAATGTTATTCCAGGACAAATTGAGCGTTTGGAGGCCGACCCAGCTGGAGTTTTTGCTCAACTCCGCAACTCCATTCGTTCCGATAGTATTGAATGCAAGCTCAAGAACTCTCAGGTTGACCCAGCTCGTATTCTTGCTTAACGCAATCGCTCCGCTTTCGCCGATACCACAGTGATCCAGATTAAGTGACTCGAGATTCGTCCAGCTCGTATTCTTGCTGAACTCAATAATTCCACTACCAATAGCGACTTTCTGTAAGTTGAGCACTTTTAAGTTCCTCCAAGTTATATTCCTGCTCAGCTGAACGACCCCTTGACTGCTTATCCCAGTGTCTCTCAAATTAAGTGATTGCAGACCTGCCCAGGTGTTATTCCGGTTAAAACTTCCTATGGTTTCTTCGTCAATTGAACACTGCTCGAAATCGAGCTCATGGAGACTCAGCCAGTTGCTATGATAGCCCAAATTCTGAGCCCCCTCTCCAGTAGTCGCATAACTTAAGCCGAGAATGCGTAGGTTCTTCCAGGCTGAGTTTTTCGCCATCGCCATCGCGTCTTCAGCAGCTAGCTCGCATTTTTCTAAATTAAGGGTTTCGAGACTTATCCAAGCCGTATTCCTCATTAACTGAGCAGTGCCTTCTTTTTTAATTGAGTTTGACGCTAAATTAAGCGTTCGAAGGCTCTTCCACGTGTTATTCTTACTAAGCGCGATAGCTCCTTGCGAATCGATAGACGTCATTCGTAAGTTGAGCACTTGGAGATTAGCCCAAGCTGGGTTCTGGGCCAATTCTCCAACTGCTTCAGCGCTAAGTGTGTTGCCTTCTAATTCAAGTACCTGCAAGTTAGTCCAGCTCGTGTTTTTGCAGAGTGCAAGAGCTCCTTCAGCGCCAATCGCAGTATTTTGCAACGCCAGCACTTGAAGGCTCGGCCAGCTCATGTTCTTGCCTAGAGCAACAGCGCCTTCGTTCTGGATTGTATTATTTTGTAAATCTAACGTCTCTAATTTCCCCCAGATCCAACTCTTGCTGAGCTCTTCAACGCCTTTCGCGTCAATCGAATTGCTCTGTAGGTTAAGCTCTGTGAGGTTCTTCCAGGTTGGGTTCTTGAGTAATTCCGCAATACCCGCATTACCGATAGAATTGGCTTGTAAATTGAGCGTCTCTAGTTCAGTCCAGACGGTGTTTTTGCTCAGCTCTCCTGCGCCTTTCGCTCCCAAGGCGTTTCGTTGTAGATTCAGTGTGCGTAACTTCGTCCAGGTTGTGTTCTTGGCTAATTCTGCAGCTCCTTTAGCTCCAATTGAGTTGTGTTGCAAATTAAGCGTTTGCAGCTTGGTCCAGGTCGTGTTTTTTGCGAGTTCGCTGGCTCCTTCAGCCGCGATAAAATTATCAGACAAATCGAGTGTTTCGAGCTCTTTCCAAGTTGTATTCGCTGCTATTACAGTCGCCCCGCCGATACAAATGCTATTTCCGCTTAAATTAAGGATTTTCAGTTTGGACCAGGCTTTGTTGTTTCCCAGCGCAATGGAGCATTTTACTCCAATGTGATTATTGGAGAAGTTCATTTCTTCTAAATTGACCCAAGCAACGTTGCCTGCGATTCTTATGCCTCCCTCATCACTTATCTTGTTCTCTGATAAGTCAAGCTTCTTCAGCTCAGTCCATATTTCGTTACTTCCAATAACGGTAGCTTCAAGGTCATTATATCCTCTATTACTCAAGGAAAGTTCCCTAACATCCTTTGGTTCAGAGTATTTAAGATACCGCACCAAATCTTTATCAAATGTAGTGTGCGGCAATTTCAACACTTCCAAGCTTTTTGAGCAGACCTCCTTCAAGAATTGAAACACCTCTTTTTCGTTGAACTTAACGGGATTATCGTGCAAAATAAGCGCTTTGAGCATCTTCCAAGCGGTGTTCTTGCTGAAGAGGAAGAAAGTTTTTTTATCGTCGACTCTATTTGTACTTAAATCGAGCACTTCTAAAATCTGCCAATGACGATTCTCTCCAATCACAACAGCTCCTTCATCTCCAATATTATTCTGGTGCAGATCCAGCATTTCTAACCTCGTCCAGAGTTCGTTCTTCCCGATAGCTGCCGCTCCTGCGTTCCCGATATTATTCGAAGAAAGCTGCAACTTCCTCAGATTTTTCCAAGCTTCATTGCCTGCGATGGCCGTGGCAGTTTCATCACCAATTTCAATGTGCTTTAACACCAATTCTTCTAGGTTAGCCCATGTGCAATTATTCCCAAGAAAAGCACCGCTTTCATCACCGATCTTGTTGCCTGATAAGTCAACCACCCTTAAATTTATCCATTGCGCATCGCTTCCAATGATCTTTGCATGGATAGGTTCAAGATTTTCGGACAGTAGGACTATCTCTCTGACATTCGCGGCTTCTTCCGCGTTTTGAGGAAACAGTTTTTTAATCATATCTTCGTTAAATGCGCCGTAATTTCCTCTCTTTTGGAGAAGCGCTATATCTTCTTCAGACAACCCAATACAGCCACTTACAACCACGCCTTCGAGTTCTAAGCCTTGTGTGTTTTCTCCTCGGATCAAAAAGCTCTTCGGATCTGGCGCTTGGATGATATCGCTAATCTTTTTCAATCTCACGCAGTCACCGCGAGAAACTAGAGCGAGATAGTTGTATTCAGGGTCAAGGGAGTACTTATTAGCGTTAGGTTTGCTGTTCGACTGAAACGAAGTAACGAATTCTCCCGTAATAACGTCCTGCAGAGTCAGTCGATCCGAAGTCGTCGACAAGACTATCTTCGAGTCTAAATTGAGAGAGCAGCTATAGACCGTCTTCAAGTAATCATCTTCGTCTACAATCAATAAAGACTTTGTTACATAGCCTCGCACACTATCCGAAAGTTGTATAAACCCACTGCTCGTACCAGCCACAACCTGTTTTCCATCAACGCTGAATTTACAATGCGTGATCTTTTGACGCTGCTTGTATATAGCTCTTCCTGTGTTCGAGTTACAGAGCCTCAATCTCATTTTATAATCTCCGATTAGGAGCAAATTATTCGTGATATCGCAATTTGTAATTTTGCGCCAGACTTGAATCGAATAGCCCACCCAGCGACCTGTCGCAACTGTATATTTTTCTATCTTTTTTCCTCTGAACAGAGCAAATTCTTTAAAGTCTGGGCTAAAACTGATGATTTTTTGAGGCACTGATGGCACTTCGAAGTCAACAAGAGATTTTCCGGAGGAAATGTCCCAAATAGCGAAAGAATAATGAGGTCCTTTGTCTTTTATTTCCTTCCTTTTCTTTTTTTCTGCAGCGTTATCGTCGCCTTCATTGTCTACATCGTCGCTTTTTTCGCCTTCTCCTTCTTCTTTCTTTTCTTCCTCGGCTTGTTCCTCTTGCATCTCTTCATCATAATTATCGTCTTCTTCGGAATATACCTCATACTCATCGTCTGAATCCTCTCCTTCGACCTTTTCCCCTTTAATAGTTAGTATTTTTTTCCCATCAATACTAAAAGGACTTCTTCGGAGATCTGAGAAATAGCCAGGCAGTCTCTTGGACTCTCGTAAACGGTACTTGAGCCCTTCGGCCTGCTCGTAGATCACAGCCTTATCTCCTAAATCAACGGCGATGTGCTTTCTATCCAAGGAGATTGCAATACACTCAATCTTTTCGTTTTTGAATGACATTTCTTCTGTTTCTCTGAACGAAATGTTTTCCATATTCGCTTTCACAAAAGTGGCATCTTTCAGCCAGATACCCTCGAAATCGACTCCTCGTAAGTCAACGTTGGAGAAAGTAGTCCCTTCGAATATCCCATGAGTGAAATTAGCTCCAGGTATCGAAATATTGCTGAACTCTTGATTGCTAAAATCATATTTTGCCGCGTTTAGAAGACTCATCGCATTTGATAGTGCAATCGCAAATGATGATTCTGGATCTAGTTGCTCTGGTTCTCCAACGCCGACACTCTCTTTCGATAAGAGGTTTACCAGCGTGAGTAATTGATCCTTTGTAATTCGTTCATATTCCACCGCGTCGAGAAGAAAGCGAGTCACTGGAGAATACAGCGCTTTTCCCGTGAGGATCCTTTGGTTCAAGAGCATTTCATATTGGCCTTTCAAGCTTTTTTCCAATGGCGGATTGCCGAGTCCAATGATTTCCTCTTCTATAGCCCTGGCTACGAAGAACTCAAGCAGTAGAGGACAACGGAATCTATCTTCTCGCGCTGCGTTATCCCATTCAACGAGAGGATACATCTCCAATAATTTCGCGCTGTCCTCTTCTTTCCCTGTTTCTGTTATCGCTGTGTCCCGAGAATACTTGCTGAGTCTTAAAGCAAGGCATTCGGCTTGTAGGAACATTTTCTTAACGAGAAGATCTTCTTGTTCTTGGTCTTGTTTGGTTTTTTCTTGCAGTACCAAGGTTTTTTTCGCGATAGAAGTCATCACCTGGTCGATAAAGTAGGAAACGATGAAGCGGCGGTTCAGGGGCTTCACTTGTATTGTATTAATTCCGTTAAGTTGCTCAATATGCATCTCAGCGATATTAGGCAAGATATGGCACAAGACCCAGAGCATAAAAGGGGTTCGCGACACCTCTCGTAAATTAGTATCGTCAAGCATCTTCTCATATCTTTCAGCCAGACTCCATAATGATGAGTTCGATGTTGCTGCAGGTTGCGCTTCTTTTTCTCCATTCGCAGAAGCTGAAGAGTGCAAAAAAAGGTATTTTCTCAGGTAAGAGGTGATTTGGTCATCTGTGAATGGTTCAATCTTCATCTGTAAGAACGATCCTGGAACTGATGACAATTCTGTCGATCTACTGCTTAAAGGCGCGAATAGTAAATCTCTTCGTTTCACATATTGAAGGTCTTCTTCTCTGCATGTGATGATAAATTTTGCATTTTTCCAAGAGTTTTCGTTGATTTGATTTAGAGTGCAAAAGTTATTGCTGACGTAGTCTTGATCACTGAATAACGCGTGAAGACGCTGAACGTTCTCGATGCTGGTGTATCCATCAAAAATGAATAGCAGGCGAGGCAACAAGGCGTTGCTTGGTTCTAAAGTTTGCAATAAATAAATCTCTTCACTAGTTAGAGCGAGTTCTCTGGCAAGAGTTTCGGAAATGGCTTCGGATTTAGGGTTCTTTAATCTTGAAAGATCAGTATAAATTGGCAGCCAGGCTCCGGAACCGAGTCCCTGACTGTCTAAATCTTCCGCGATTAGTAATTCTCTTTGGAAATGAGTGCAAAACACCGATTTTCCCGATCCAGCCTCACCTGCCAAAAGCAAAGCCTTTGCGCCATTAGAATCTAGGAAATCTCGGGCGATAGCTGGGGTAAGCTCAAAGATCTCCTCGCTATTGGAATGAAAACTCGCTCGAGGTTCAATGTAGCTGAGGGATTCTTTTATAAGAGTTTCGTCTCCCAAGATTTTTTCTTTGTATTGCTTGAATTTTGCGAATAACTCTGAATAACTCCCATTTTCACCGGTTGTGTCCTGAGGAAAACCTCCTCTACGATGGCTGCTGACAACTTTCAATTTTTTGTTGTGAGTGATGCTTTGATAGTG
>ENA-UOTX01000908-UOTX01000908.1-compost-metagenome-genome-assembly--contig:-NODE-908-length-27009-cov-33.743614_pt1 | contig 27009 bp, 12 predicted proteins | sample MGYA00238143_ERZ746982 | MGnify/ENA primary metagenome ERZ746982 (study PRJEB28758, sample SAMN06268862) | compost metagenome | isolation source: single cell | place: USA: California, Emeryville, Joint... | reverse complement strand
AAATATTTTAAAATTAGCTTATATCCAGTTCATCACAATTTATCCTCCTTTGATAACACTGGCGAAGTTGACTCTGTTTTGCTGTATATTCACAATTGATGGAATGCCAATAACTAGATTGACTCTATTTCGAAAGCTTTTGATGGCGAAAGTACAACCTTTTCGATCTCATTCATAACATAGATTGAGACTTTCGGTAGATGTACTTTTTTTCGGACAATTACGCGATTCTCGACACTTGTTTCAAGCGCTATATTCGTTTTTTGTCACACCACGAACAAAGACCTTCGATTTTCTCAACAATCAAATATTACAATTTTCACTGAAGTGCTTCTCTTCAAGGAAATTCACCCCTTGAGCCTGTAATACCGGGCGGAAGGCAAAATATTTGATACACGATCAAACCAATTAATTCTGGAAAGCGAAATATGACTGGGACGCATAGAAAGCGTATGCGTTGAAATTTTTTTAATTGCATGGGATTTCAAAAGGTGTTTAATTAACCTTAATTTTAAGTTCCTTGTTTTTTTATACTCTGATTTTATACACAATTAAAATTGTTACAAGGTAAATGTCTTCAAGATATACACCTCCAACTGGAACTAACTACACTCCTGGTTCTGGCTACAGATCCCCTACCACAGGAGGAACTTCCACTTACAGCGATCCTTTCGGCGGGACCAAGTCACCTACCTCATACCAATCCACCTATCAGAGAACTCAGACTGACTCTACTCCCAAAACCACTTATACATCAACCACAGGAGGCAGCTACAATCCTTCTGGCCAGAGCTACAACCCCTCTGGAACCGGCTATACTCCGTCTGGAAGTGGCAAGGCTACAACTAACTCAACATACGACAGATCGGGTAATCAACCACAATCTGGTGGATATACCCCTCAGCAAACCACATACACTCAGCCAAAACCAACCGTGACCTTCAGCCAAGGTCCTGTCAAAGCTGATGTCAAAGTTGAGATGAGAGTCGAGCCAATCGGCAGACCAATCGGAGGTCCAATGGGAGGCCCAGGAGGACCAATCGGAGGTCCCATGGGAGGCCCAGGAGGTCCAATAGGAGGACCATTCGGAGGTCCAATCGGAGGACCAATGGGAGGACCAATGGGAGGACCAGGACCACTGGGACTGCACCGTGGAGGAGATATAGACTCAAAAGCCAGACTTGGTAAAGATATCTTCAAGCAAACCATGAACAAGGCTTCCTCAGTCTCTCCATATGAGAGTCTTATAACAAGACTCAAAGCAACCGGTGAAATCTTCAGAGACTTGGAGTTCCCTGCCGATCTTAAGAGTCTGACTGGTGGAAACTCGAGAATGGCTTCTAAATGGGCTTCTGTCGTCTGGAGAACGCCTGATGAGTTCTGGGGACCAGGGTACGCTGTTTTTAAAGGAGGAATTGACCCCAATGATATTAAGCAAGGAGCTCTGGGAGATTGCTATTTCTTGTCTACTCTGAGCGCGTTGGCTGAAATTCCAGACAGAATTTCTAAACTCTTCAAGAACAAAGAAGCTAATCCCTACGGAGTTTATGCAGTCAACGTTTGCGAGATGGGAGAATGGAGGGAAATTGTCGTTGATAGCCTTTTCCCTTGCAAGAATAAGTCTGCTGGCCCTATTTTCACCAGAGGTAACGACCAAGAGCTCTGGGTGCTCATTCTCGAGAAAGCCTGGGCGAAGATTTACGGATCTTATGGAAAAATCGAGGCTGGATTGACTCGTGAGGTCCTTCACGATTTAACAGGTGCTCCAACTGAATACTTCCTCACCCAAGATGACGATCCAGAGAAAATTTGGGAAGCTATTGCGCAAGGAGAGATCAAAAATTATGCTATGACCTGCGGCTCCGGAGATTTAGCCGACGGTGCTGATCTTCTCACCTCATGCGGACTGGTCGGCTCTCATGCTTACTCTTTGCTTGCCGCACTCACCGTAAAAACTGACCAAGGTCCAAGACGCCTTGTGAAATTGAGAAACCCTTGGGGAGAAGCTGAGTGGAAAGGAGACTGGTCTGATGACTCTAGCCTTTGGACTCCTCAGCTGAAAGCTGAAGTCAAATTCGAGAATAAGAATGACGGTATTTTCTATATGTCCTACGAAGATTTCAGCAAATATTTCACTGATATTCAAATTTGCAGAGTCCACGATGACTACTCATACAGCTCACATAGATTCACCGCTAGCCCTAAGAATGCCAGCTTTTTGAGATTTACCGTCGCCAAAGAAGGCCACTACTACATTACCATCAACCAGAAGAGCAAGAGACACTTCGGACCAGACTTTGATTATTCAGACGTCTACCTTATCATCGGCAAAGAACTTCCAAATGGAGAGTTTGAGTACGTGCAAGGTATCCAAAGAGCCGATAGAGAAGTTTGGACTGATGGAATCCTTAAGCCTGGCAGCTATGTCGCCTACGTCAAGGTTCTCTGGAACGACGGACGACAACACGACGTCACCATCAGTACTTACGGCTACAGCAAGACCAACTTCGAAACGGTTCCAAAGGAAATCGTAGGCGATTTCCTCGCGAAGGTCTACACGGATAAAGCGATGAAGTCCCCTGCTTTGAGGAGCTACGCAGAGGAAGGCGAACCAAACGCTTTCAGATGCTCAGAAGTCACTGACGATGGATTTGGTTACTTCTTCTTCTGGAACAAGAGTCAATCCTCTCTCCAAACCGAGATTTTCTTCAAAATTATGAGCGGAATCAAGCTCAAAAAGCCCCTCAGTGGCAAGAGCTTCAAAGTGAATGTTGCCCCAGGAGAGAAACAGATTGTCCTCACAAGAGTCAATCCGTACATTGAAGTCAAGCAGGTGTTCTCTGAAGTTGCAACCTTCCAGAGAAGCGCAGGACAATTGAAGTCCTTAGCCAAGGAGAGAGGACAAAAGAAGCAAAGAAAGCACCAAAAGACCGGCGAAATGGTTGATATCTGGTGCCATGTGCTCCAACACTCTGATGGTGTCTACTTCTACTATGAAAACAAAACTAAAGACTTGATTCTGGATGAAGAAGTCAAGTTTAAACTCCAGGGACTGAAGATTGAAGACGATCCTTTCGCAACGAATGCCAAATTCATCTTACCGCCAGGCCAGACTAAGGAAATCAAGCTGAAGAAGACTCTTAACGAGTTTTCGATTGGATTCAGCACTGCTTATCTTATCAAAAACGCGTAAAAAGTAAATAAAATAAGAGACCTGGACAGGATTGAGAAGGAGAGCAAGAAAAGAAAGTTATCATTAAGTGTTATCCTTAGACAATAAGATCCGTCTCTTTCTCGCCTGGGCTATCCTTAGAAGGAATAAATTTGAGAATTTATAGTAGTTCCCATTTACATGAGTAGTAACAAACCATTTCCAAGTATACGCTATTATGAAAAGAAATGAGAAAAAAATTTCCAAACTAAGCTCAAAATATATCCTTAACAAACAGTTTAAAAGAAAGGGGTCATTGAAACGAGTGTGGTGGAAGTTGAAAGGCAAGCTAATTATTTTTTTTGATATCAAAAAACTTAAGATATTGTTGTTGTTAGCAAGCAAGCAATTTATTATTCACAATGTATCTCATCACTAGATAGATTTATCGATATATTTCCTCAAAATTTTTATTGGCAAGTAAGTGGCGCATATAATTAAGAATAGCAATTATTAAAGGAGAAAAAAATAAAAACTCATCCTACTTATCAATATTTTCTTTGAAATTTGGAGAACAGTGATTGCTTTTATTCTGACTTTGAGTCAACGGAGCAAATACAGTTTCGCATTCCATCAAACCTCTGCCCTTCCCTTGAGTTTTTCCTTGTCTTGTTTCCAACGTAGCAACGCTGTTATTTCTCCTCAGAAATTGATCAGAAATCTCCTTCTTCGCTTGGGCAACCTCAAACGAGTTGTCATACCTGGCTGATTCTTCTAACTCGGGGTGATACCTATCATCCTTCACCATGCTCTCATGTTCAGGAGAGGAATTTTCCTCTTCGATTCTTCGATCTTGCTTCCCAAAGTTAGCATAAATCAGCGGATGCAATGGAGTCTCTTTGCTATTTTGCTTCAAAAATTTCCGCTCAAAGTTCTGGTTGCCCTCAGATCCCCTTCCAAGGGTCACTTTAGAGAAAGACTGCTCGAATCTGGTCGGCGAGCTTCTCCGCTCAGCTGATTTTGAAGGATTTTCAATGTGATACCTCAACTTTGAAGGGGATCTAGGCCCTTTCCGTTCCTCTTTTACGTTGCTAGTGCCTGACTTCCTCTCAGTTTGAACACTCTCAGTATACTCTTGGCTATCTCGCTCATGATACACATCTCTGTGGGTACGATTAGAAATCTCGCCCTCTAATCCCGCCACAGAGGATTTTCTGCTATTGATAGCTGATTCAAGGATTCTCAGCCCTTCCACTTGGCTACCAGAAAACGAAAATCGGTCCGCCATGCGGTAGGCTTCAATCATCGAATTGCAGGCTTTCTCAAACTTTTCCTTATTCTCAAAACTGACACACAAGCTTCCGCAGTTTCCTTTCTTCCTAGCTCCTGCAAACTGAACTTCTTCTTCTGCTCCTTTTTCACTCTCAGTTCTTTTCAGGAATGACGTTTGAAGTTCTCTTAGCTCGAACAACCCTTGGATCCGAGGCTTAAAATCTTGCAACTCCTTTGGCTTGAATCCAGGCAATTTTTCAACGTTTATTTTCTGAGCGCGAATGACTTCCAAATGTTGGTCAAGCTCATGGATTCGCTCATGATACGCTCCAATTATCTTTTGGAAAGGCTTTATCTCAATGCATTTCAAAATATTCTCGAGGTTCTGCTCAATATCAGACTGCATATTTGCCACTTCCTTTAAGTTTCCATTGAGCTGGGTCTCGATCGCTTCAAAAGCGCTCATTATTTTGGCTCTGTGTGATTCAAAGCGTTTTTTAACGTGATCGAATTCCTCCTTGATCATTTTCTCTAGCACTGAGCGAATTGCGTCTGCCTTTTCATTCTGCTTATGGAAGAACTCAACAAAATCGAGTTTTTTCGACGAAATAGACTCGAATATCATTTTAGTATTTCTCCTCGAATGCGACAGCTTGATCAAAAACGCTTCGATTTCCGATTTTCTGAGCTCTTCTTCTGAATTGATAATCTCGCGGACCTTCGCGCCTTTATCAGCAAGCGCAACGGCACATTTTGAACACAGTTTATACTGCACAAGAGGATCTTCCTCACAATTCGTGTAATATTTTGCTCTTTTTCCTCGGTGATTCATACAATCATCTCCTTCCTTCGGCTGCATGTCGACGCTTTTATCAGTTTCAAGAGATTCATTCAAAAAATCGCTGGTGAACGGCGCAACTTGCTTTTGCAAGCGCACTTGTGCTGAGAATTTCTGGCTTGAATTTTGAGAATCCATTCGCGTTTGCCCTGTTGAAGATGTGAGTCCATGCTCATTGTGATGCTTCTCATTAGTGGAAGTCGCCGTAGCCATCAATTCTGGACCTGTAATGAAGTTATTTTTCAGCATAGTTTTCTTAGATTCAGGCGAGGAGATATCAACCATCGATCCCTGATTGCTCTGAGGTACGCTATCGAGTCCATGCAGCGATCCATTCAAGGAAGGTTGATTGCTTGCTTGTAATTGCTCGATAATCCCTTTCTTAAACTTAGGTTCACTAAGATTGCGAGGTACACTGCCTTTGACGCTTAGGGGCTGATACAATGGAGTTTTTTGCGTTTGTGGTGCGAATGTGAAACTGGCTTGCATACTTCCGAGTCTCTGAGAGGTTCGCGGTCCGGAAGCAGTTTTTTCGACTGACGGAGGACGAAGATCAATTGCTCTGAGAGAGGAAGAGAGAGATTCTGGTTTGGTCAATGTGATCTTTTTGGAATTTTTATTAGTGACTGAGGTTTGTTTTAGGATATGGAGGTAGTTCTGAGGTGTAGCTCCTTGGAGATTAGACCCTCTGAAGCTCTGAGCCGAGGTGTTGGATGTCGGCTGGGAAGAGGCTGTCCTTTTTTTCATCGAAATATTGTTCTCAATGGTTTCAGTGTGGAGAGTTAACCTATGATAATTTCTGCAAATTAATTTGGTTTATTTTGTCTTCGATGTCATAAAACCCTCATTCGAAAAAAATGATCAAACGCATTCAAAATTCCATCTTTTTCGGATGAACAAAAGCTGCCTATTCGGATACATGGAAAATGAACTTATTATCATTAAAATTATGTATTTGGTTTGATACTCCATGGGCAACCGCGAAGATTTTGCTTTGATGCTGGAATCTCTTGCTAGACTTGATAAAAAAAATTATGCTGATTTTCCAAGCAAGGAACGGAGGCGAGCCATGTGACAGACGATCAAAATTTTTGAAATTTGAACAATATTGATTTTTCCTAATGGACCAGTAGAATGATTACTACTGATCCTCTTTTTGATTTTAAATTTTTCGAAGATTTCCACTTCCTATTTTGCAAGTTTTAAAGCACACAAATTTTTTTTTTTGGATATATCAGTGATATCACAACTTGTATCTAGAGTCGAATGAGCCAAATGATCGAAATGTATCTAATCTAAGACGAAAACAATCTATTACTTCCTCCCTCTTGGCTAACTTTTCGAATCCCAGTAATATAAATGCTCTTTTCATAGATCCACTCCAAGCTCACATTTTCTTTCTTCCCATGGATTTGAAGCATGTTTTCCGCCTCTAAAGTTTTGCTTTCGATGTGGTTATAGAATGCGGTACCATTCCAGTTATCCGTTTTAATGGAAGCTTTAAATTAACCTGTCAGAAACGTAGCGAGAAAGTATAGACAAATAAAATCTTAGTAAAATATCAATGCAAGAAACAACGAAAGATGAGCACAATCCTTTCCTCGACGAGGCCGGTGACTCGAAAAAGACTGTTGAAATTGTAGATTCTAACGAAAGGACATATAGTCTTGGGTTTGTATCCTGTTTAAGTGGTACTGCAGCAATTGGCGGTCTGCTTTTTGGGTAACCACTCTTTTTTCTCAGTAAATCAACAAGCAATTAGTTATGACACTGGCGTTATCTCCGGAGCATCACTGTACTTTAATACGACTTTCCGAGCCATCACAATCGATGAAACAGAAGTACTTTTCTTCTAGAAGCAATCAAAAACAAGCTAACTCTTGCCTAGTTGATCGTTAGCATTGCCTTAGCAGGTGCCGCTCTAGGGTCGTTCTTTGGGGGTCCAGCAGCTGATGCCTTTGGAAGAAAGTTAGTAATTTATGTCGCAGATTTAGCGTTCATCATCGGAGCGATTTTGATGGGTACTGCGCAGACTCTCTCTTCACTGGTCCTTGGCCGCTTTTTTGTTGGAGTAAATTCTCTGAAATGTCCGCATTCATTCAACAAATTTGCAGATAGGAATTGGAGCAGCTGCGATGGTCGTTCCAGTGTATCTGGCTGAGGTCAGTCCCAAAAAAATACGTGGTTCTATCGTCACAACCAATACTTTGCTGGTCACATTTGGGTAATTTTGTGGGCTTCAAATAACCTCTTTACACTCTATAGTCAATTTTTTGCATATCTGGTTTGTCTCGCATGTGGAGAAAATTGGAGGCTGATGCTTGGGTTAGCCGCAGTTCCTGCCGCGCTGCAATTCATCGCGATGTTTTTTTTGCCTGAAAGCCCAAAATGGCTAATGAAAGGTGGACAACATGGTAAGGCTATGAATGCGATGAAAAAAATCTTCCACGAGCGAACCCCAGAAGCAAGACAGGAAATCGCACATGAAATTGAATATGTTAAAGAGAGCGCTTTGAAAGAAGGCCATGTGACCTTGCTCCAGAGCTACAGTCAACTATTTACGATCTACAGACGCTCGTTATTTATCGGAGTAATGCTGCAGGTCTGGCAACAGCTAGCGGGAATCAATACCGCGATGTATTATGGACCAACTATAATCAAGCAAGCTGGCTGGGGTGGAGACACTAATCAGCAGACTTTAATAAGATCTATTCCGTTAGGAGCGATCAATTTTCTAAGTACTTTCGTAGCTGTTTTTTGGACAGATAAGTAAGTACTGTTTATTCTTTCATTCCTAATCGATATGGATAGGCTTGGACGTCGTGGGATAATGCTGAGATGTCTTCCATTCCTGGCGGTTTTCATGATTGGTGTTTCTCTGGGAATGTATCTAATTTATTTCCAAGGCCTTTTGAAGGCAGGAAGCATTGTGAGTATTATCTGCTTGTTTTCATATATCGCTTTTTTCGCTCCTGGAATGGGCTCGCAGCCGTGGACTGTGAATTCAGAGATTTATCCTTTGCATTTGAGAGGCACAGCTATGAGCCTTTCGACGACGGCAAACTGGCTGGCCAACTATGCGGTGAGCTCAGTGTTCCTGAGTACGACGGATAGTGATATAGGAAAAGTTTTAACGTATTTCGGGATTGCAGCGTTCTGTATGTCTGCGTTCGCGTTTATCTATTACTTGCTGCCTGAGACGAAGGAAAAATCCATTGATGAGATTGTTTTGCTCTTGAATCCCGAATCCGGAAGCGGAGGGTCGCCACTGCCTGGAAAAATTGGGGGTCTTGATGAAATAGATGAAAGTAGCAAAATATTCTGAGATAAGGGACAAGACAAAGAACCTTTTGAAGCTTTGCGATTTTGTTTATAATTGTTAATGTTTTGTTAAAGGTTATTAGTTGAGTGCCAATTCACAATGGGTAAATGTTTTTGAAAGCGATATATAAAGCTGAAATGAATCTCACCAGAATTGGCAGTCCAACTAGAATTAGAGTTCAATGAAATAACAGCCTCAGATTAGTCACTTTGACATAGTCTATCGATTCGAAATAAAGCATAGAATCTAAAGAATTGTAGCCTGCAACAATGCATTATTATCAAATTAGTTCATGTTATTACATAGGCTACTATTTATTTTCATTTGGTGTCTTTTTTGCTTGTTTCTTGGAGCCGGTTGAAATATTGATCTCAGCTTGTGAGTTACTATGTTGTGAGCTTTGATAAATTCTAGTTTAGTAGATCAGTCAGAAGAGCATTACTCAAAAAGGAGTGAAACCTAACAGGTGGCATGGCAATGAAGAGACTCCTGAGAAGAGATATTAAGAGTACCAAGGAGATACCAGGGAATGGGAGATCGGTTTGAAATTCAAAGGCTAACGTCAAGGCGATCACTGGAGGAATAATTGTAAAGTCACTCGCTCCTTGTAAATTTTTTGAATATTCTCATGCTCATTAAGATCTGGATATAACTTTTGAATGCATCCGATTTGCAACATTGACTGATATCCACTTTAATGATTTAAAGAGAGCTAGACATGTACTGGCTCATGTGAGCTGAATTACTCATCTTTGACTTATCTTCCACATTATGCGGTATCATCGCCTTGAGAAAATGGAAACTAACAGCTAAGAGAAGCAATCTTGCTAACAGAAGAGACCCTCAAATTAGTTTTCAGACTCATGAAAAATGTAACACTCTCTGTTATTGCTTTGACATTTCTCTCATCAATAGAGAAAAATACAAACACTCACACTCTCAAACACGCGTGATCAATATTATGTAAAAAATAAATTTTAGAAAATTAACTCGAGGAAACAGACAAATAACATTTCAAAAATAATATATTTCACCTTACAACCCCATTTACCATTTCTTTGCCGTCTGGAAAGTTGAGAATTTCGGGTAATTATTGTTCATCGCTTTATTTGAAGTTGGATTCATTGGAGCGGAATAAGTAAACACTTCTCTCGACTTATACGTAGTGTTCGTAATGTTCACATTCTGATTGGTTTTATAGGTCTGGTTTGAAGCATTTTGGAATTTGTTTGCCGTGCTCTGGAATTTATTTGAACTGTTATTCGAATAATTATGTGACATCGAATCAGCTCTCTGATTTAGAGTGGGTTTGTTGAAACTACTAGCAGACTGAGTTGGACGATTGAAGCTTGAAAAAGTTGGTCTACGCTCAAAGAGATTGTCATCTTCCTCAAGGATACTCTGCGTATGATTGTTGCCGATGTTTCTACTGCTGTTATCATATTTGCTTCTATTATCAAAGGACTTTTCGGGAGAGTAACCGAGGTACGTTCTTGCCACCGGAGACGAAGATAATTGCTTTGCACTTGTCCTACTCTTCAAATATTCAAGGTAGTACGGGTTCGGATGGCTCTCATGAGCTGGCCCATTCAGCTCAGCGTTTCGGTGACTCGCTGCCACGGGAGCTTGTCGAATGCTGCTTCGATTAAATGGCTGTTGCTGCTGTTGCTTAGGATACCCAGTCTCATGAGTTTCGATCCTCGAAGGATATGAAGTGTTCTCGATGCGTTTGTTGTTGAGGTTAAAATCTTTCAAACTTGGAGCTGAAGTCATCTGGTGGGTTGCTCCCGGCAGCCGTCTCTGCTCATTATGAGTTTGCGGTTCTCTTGGGTATTGGACTTGAGGGTTAGGGTTTCTTTGGAAATTTGGCTTGTTAGAGCTACTAAAGCTATTAAATTGCCTTTGAGCAACAGGGTTCGGTCGCATCTGCATCTGATATTCCATCTCTTCGTCATACATCTCTTCCGCGAACATTTCCTCGTTATCAAAGTCTTGGGGCTCGTCAAAAGCGTAATTCTGAGTCGGCTGAGTTCGCGGTCGCATTTGCTCTCTTGATACCTCTCTTGGCATCTCTCTTACTACCGGCTTGTTTCGATTGCTACCACTCTCAAAAGAACGGAAACTGTTGCTATTTCCTTGGTTGTTGAAACCCATTTGGTGGTTGCTTGCATCCATATTGATAAACTCTGGCAGGATATTGATAACTGGAGGTTTCGAGGGTTTAGGCTTTGCCTGCTCGAATCTCGTTGGAAGAGGTTCTTCCACCTCAAACTCATCAAATTCGTCGAATGATAAAGAATCCTTTCGTTGCATAGGACCTCTATTATCTCCGTCAAGGGATTGAACATCTGGAGTGCGAGGACTGTCTAACAGATCTTCAATGTCTTGAGCACGTCTCTTAGTTTCAAGGAGCTTCGGTCTCATTGGTTCAGGGCGTTTTTGGACTACTCTAGGCTCCACTAAAGGCTTATTTCTTGGCGCGTCATCAACAGGCTTTTGAACTCGTTTCGGCTCCAATGCTGTGCTCTTTGCCTTTTCATTTGAGCTTTGATTCGATTTGGGCTCTTGAGGTTTCTTTCTCAGCGTCTCATCGAGTCTCGGAGCGCGTTTAGGCTCGAGAGCGGAACTTCTTGACATTTCAGTAGGTTTTTTGATAGTTGCAGGTTCTAGAGGCTTCGTGCGCATAGGTGCACTGACTTTTTGGGCCGTTTTCGGCTCTATTGGAGCACTTTTCAACTTTTCATTTGATTTCTGAAGAGGTTTAGCCTCTATGGGTTTGACTTTCTTTGGCTCAACAACGGTTTTTTGATTCACTCTAGACTCAGCGGGCTTGCTCTTAGGCGCAGTTTCAGTTTGGTGGGCTCGTTTAGGTTCCATAGGTTTACTTTTTACTGGCTCGCTCGCTTTCTGTACAATCTTTATCACTGGAGCCTTGTAACTCGATGGCAGTGGGTTACTCTTGGGTTTCACGAAATCTTGGAGTGAGGACAGAGGCACTGGGACGATTTTGCTTAGAGGCATAGTGCTTGGAGTAATGACTTTGATTGGTTTATAGACCAAAACAAAAGTCAAGAGTGCATATTGGCTGATCTTTCGAGCCATTTTGCTTTCAAGATGGAATATTTTTTCCCATTGAATTGGAATCTGATCTCGATGCATGAAGAAAATCTTTGCGTTGTCCAGATATTTCGCGACTCCTATCGAATGAGCATGCGCTAGATTTTGCGCGATGCGCTCACAAGAAGCTTGATAATCTGCGGTTTGAGCAACAACCCATCCGCTGATTACCAAATGCTCTTCTGAGTCTATAGCGTTCAAAATTTTATTAAATAACGGTGTGAATTTCTGCAAAGTCATTCTTCCTTGCACCACCAAAGGATCGTTGATCTCAGGGATCTCTTCAATCGTTTCAATCGGATCGCAAGAGAACAATTTGACCTCAGGAGTCATCTTGTCTTCTGTTGTTTTAAGTGCACCATCAAAGATCTAATAAACCATTAATACGTAATTGAAACAAGGAGTCTCACCTTAAAAATGGAAGAGGCATCAAGATCCTCTTTTCCTTTATTCTCTTTCTTCAACTCTGCGGCTTTCAACTTCATCAATGCCTTTTTCTCCTCAAGCGACAGGTTCTCCGCTAACGCATCTTCATTCAGAATTCTTTCTAATTTATCAGGCTTCGCCTTCGTTTCCGCTTCCACTCTCTTTGGTTTCACCTTCATAGGGCCAATATCATCCTTAGAACTTCGCATCAGAGAGTCGCGGAACATGCTGTTAGTATTTCTCGACTTTTGGGTGAGATCAACGGCCATCGTCTCGTCGTTATCGCTGAGATATACCTCATGTCCCACCGAATTTGAGTTCTCCAGCATATTTTTCAAGTGATCGCCACTATGAACTCTCTTCACGAGTTCCGGTTCTTTCATAGAGGGTTTCATTGCTTTTTTGAAGGGATCTTCAAGTCTCCTATCACGTAACAACAGCTCGTCGTCGTTGCGTTTTAGCCAATATTTGACTTCACCAGCGTCGAATTTCTTCTCGACTAGATCTCTTGCGATATTAGGGTACCTGAGCACGTTTTTCAGCAATCCGAGGAAGCGCCCAAGCTTCTCTGAGGAACTCTTCACCAGCTTGAAGGTCCCAACAAGCTTCTCTGCGATGTCTTTCGCCTCCTTTCCGCTCAATATCAGATTTTCATTCTTTTCTAACAGCTCCTTGATTGGTCCCACAGCATCGACAGCTGGCTTTGATTTTCTTCTAAAAACTGCATCAGTCCACTCCAATTCATTCTCATCAACTTCCTCCTCCTCAGGAGCTTTGATTTGATGGGTCATCTTCTTTTTTGTAGGCTTAGATTCTTTTTCCGTGGGTTTTGGTTGAGGAGCGGATTTCAGAACGGTCCTTCTCTTTTCTATTTCTGCTGAGTAGTCAATTATTCCAAGCATGACCTTGGGCATTCGATCAAGCATCTCGATGGACTTGACTGAATCTAGCTCAGTCACTTTCTCTTCGGCTTTGCGAAGAAGACTTTCGATCCAAAACAGCGCCTGGTTTAATTTTGGTGTTTCAACAACCAGTTTTTTCACGGTTTGGCCTTCATCGACAAAGTTTTTGAGCATTTGCATAGTGATTTTGGTCTGGGTCTCAGCCTTGCTATTGGACAGTTTCTGCAAAATTTGGATTTTTTGCGTGAAGACTTTCAGCTTTGCTTGGCCTAACTGACCGTCGTGGTCCCATTTAATCGCATCAACCTTCTGAGAGAGATTCTGGATCTCTCCAAAGGTCATCGAAGAGTTGTCATTTAATTTCAGCGCTTCGAGCAGCACCTTATGCGAGGTTTTCTTAGAGTCTTCGAAATTTTGTTGAAGCTTGACCACCTCAGAGATCAGTATAGGGCATTGGCGGTACTCAACGAAGGTTTTTTCGACCTCAGGAATGTCCAGCGCAGGACTCTTCCTCACCAGACTGGCCAATCTGTTTGCTTTCTCTATTGCCGCTTCAAGTTGTTGCTCCTCAGCTTTCAGAGTAATTGGGAACTGCTTAATTTGCTCCAGAACTTTATTAAACTCGGCGACAGGGGTCTTCTCATTGGTATTTATGAGCCGATACGCCCGAGTCACAAGCGCCTTGCTGTTTAGTAACAACTCTTCGAGGAACTTTTCATCACCAGGAAGCTTGATCGATCCTGCTTTCATTTCATTGAGCAACTTTTGAACGTCTTCATGAGACTGCAGCTCATTGGATTTTTCCTTCTTCTTCAGGCTTTTCACGATTTTCTGATACTTCTTCCAATTGGACATTTCCTGAGTGAGGAAGTTCGCGAATATCTTCTCAGCGCTTGGATCGATATCAGGATGCTCAGTTGAATACTTAGTTAGTTTTTTCCATTCCTCAGCGTTGGCTTCCTTGTTTAATTTTTTCATTAGGAGGAACGTTCGGTACTGCCACTCGAGACTATTGAGCCTGAATTCATCTTCCTCGTTTCTCAGACTGAGAAACGCGAAATCGTTCTTGATCTCTCCGATTTGCTGGCCAATCTGCTCGTGATCAGTCGACATGTCGTCTTTTTCCTTTGCTAACTCAATGAGTCTTCGGCTTGCAGGAATCAGCAGATCATCGAGCTTCGACTGCCATTTCTCATAGTCTTCCAAGGCTTGCGTAATCCTCTCAATCTCTTCTGAAAACGAAACAAAGCTCGATTTGTTCTCAAGCTCCTCTCTCATTTTCAGCGCTTCGACCTGAGTAGGGCGGTTTCTGAGCCTCTCGATGACTCTCTTTACAGAGTCTTTTTCGAGGCTCTTCGCCAGGTTGTTTTCGCTGGCCATAAGCTTCTCATTCTCGAATTTCGCTCGGTACTCTCGCAACAAATCATAGGCAGCGTCATGCCAATGCTCGACTCTCTGATAAAATTCCATGCTTTTTGGGACTTCGAATTTCAAGGCTTCTGAAAAAAGCTCTTTCAAGTCTCCGAAGCTCGCTATTTTGGCCCCGTATTCAATGCTGCTGATAGTCTCCTCCACTCTGAAACTCCAATTGAACCAGTCCAAGTATTTTTGAATGAGCTGATTTTGATGCTGAAGATCAGGGTATTTCTCAAGTTCTTCGCTGAAGTTGGCGTTGAGTTGGTCAAGCTTAGATTTGACGTTAAAGACCCTATTTCTCTGAGCAGGGTCTTTAAGCTCGCTCTCGAATTTCGAACGGATGTAGTCTTCAATATCAGTTTCGAAGGTTTCTTCATGAAGCTTTTTCCAGGCTTGAGCTTTTTCGAGATCATCATAGAGCTGATGGAGAGCATCCTCACCGATGCTCTCGACGACAGATTTTGGAGCTTCGTTCAAGAAAAGCTCGAGTTCTCGCGAAGTTCTGGGTTTGTCAAAGAAATTCTCACCACCTTTCACCCAAAAAGGAGCCTCAGACTCGCCATCAGCATTAAGTGGCTCAGGCTGGTCTTCATTATGATTTTCTAATTCCATTTTGGCGTCAGGATGCTCATCTTCGCAAGAGAACATCTCTTCTTCCTCCACAGCAGCCTCTTCTTCTTGCACAGCATCCTCCTCTTCTTGATGATGCTCCTCCTCTTCTACCTCTTGATGTTGCTCCTCGATTTTTTCATTGTTTGATTTTGCGCCTGAATCCGTAAATGAAAATTCTATATCGCTGGGTTCCTGAGGTTTTTCTACTTCCATTTTATTTTTCATTTTGATTTGCGGTGAGTTTTCGACGTTCGCAAGCGGCGATCGATGAACCAGAGGACTTTTACTCTTTTTGCCAAGGTCACTATTATTAGTTAACGGTGACTTCTGAATCATAGGGCTTCTGCTCTTCTTCCCAAGCTCGATATTCTCTTCTTCTCTCATTTCCAACTCATTATTTTCTCTATTACTAGCTTTATTAAGCTCAACCATAAGGAACTCAAACTCAGGATATTCATCAAATCCAATAATCTGCTTCGCTTTCTCAAACACAGCCTCCATCTGCTTGAATCGGATTCTTTCAGCCTTCGCATTCTTCGTTTTCTGGTTATTCATTTCTTCATTACAGCAATTATACGTGCTAACCAAAGCATCCAACTGCTGTCTGTAAATATTCAGCCTTGTATAAACTTCTGAGCTCGTCAGGCAATGCTCTAAATAATACAGATCGCAGAAGCTGAGACAGAGGTTCAACGCTTCCACATTCATCTGGTGGGTATCTTCACTGAATCGTTTGAGTGTGTTATTATATGAGGAATGCGGCATGCAGTTCTCGAGCTCAGGCTCCATCATCAAATCTAACGCCTTTGCGACCACGAGTTTATTTTGAAGGTCATGAACGCTGCTAGGGAAAGGGATAAATCTTGCCGTTTGAATCAACTCCTCGACAGCTGACGAATCAGAGAGCTCTTCAATAACCCTCTTTACTCGTAATTGGAAAACAAGATAGGCGAGTATCACCGTATGGATCGAGCAGTTTGACACCTTATCGCCATCGAAAAGCCTCATTGCGAACATAATCGAAGAGTTTTCTGGATTGCACTGAATAAATTCCTCAGGGCGATTGTACTCGTCGATCAGTCTCTGACAAAGCTCGAGCTCTTGTAATTTCCCTTCATCTTTTTCTTCTTCAATGTTATTTTCAAGTTTGTCTTGCTCTATTGGCACCAATTCAAACGATCCGCCTAGCACATTGCTCATCCGCTCAGCATCCTGCCCTTCTCCGAAATATTCGGTGAGACCGTCCATCAGTTTATATACTTTTTCTTCAAGAACAGCGTTATCATCACCCATAATTCCCTCAAAATAACTCTTCCCGTATGATGTGTCAGATCGTCCTTGTAAAGCACCCTCATAACGTTGGACTAAATCCGCAAGCATTGGAAACAACTCTTGTTTATTCAATTGGATGTTCACGTCAACCGAGTCATTATCTTCAATGTTGAACTTTAATCTGCTATTTTCAAGGGACCGACCCTTGCGTTTTCCAATCATTGCCATAAAATCTTCTCTGATATAATTTCTGAAACGTGTTTCGGTTTGCTCATCCATCGTTTCCCCCTCCAAGCCAGAAAGGTGGAACACAAGACTGCCTTCATGTAATTGAGGAATAAGAATTCCCTTAAGGATAGCTCCGTAAAAATCAAAGAGGTTATATGCGTCTGTAGGGTTTCCTCCATCTTCCTCTTCATGAGAATTCGCTTTACCAGATGCCTGTGATAAAATTTAAATTCTCGCAAGTGCGGCGATCACGTTTTACCTGAAAAGACAAGTATCTTGCAGCTTCGCGCAGTTCTGGGCCTATAAAAGCAGCGAATTCTTCAAATGATTCAAATTGCGCTGGAAGGTCAATTCGAAACGGCTCTCGTTCCTTTGGTGCTTGCTTTTTTAAAAATTGCTGATGAGAATTTGTCGTTACAAGCTGCATTACCTCTTCGTAATCATGATATTCCTCTCGCATGCGCGATCCTTTGATTTCCTCAACCTCTTCGTCCATAATATCCTCATTTTCGACTAAACAAGCAATGGCATATTAGTTTGGCGGGAATGTGAAAATTGCTTATGCGTACCATCAATGCTTTTTTCGTTAGAATACTGTTCTTGCCCATTTGCAAACGGCTTTTTCCTCGCCGCGTTGGAGGCATAGGTGTACTGATTTTGCATACGAACTATTGTTTATTGACCTAAACTTAGCAGGTATGAACTTTTTTGAATTAATTGATTATTGTTTGTATCAAGATATTCAAATTCAAACACTTAAGATCTGTTTAATGTGTTTTTGCGGGTTTTTTTATATCGTGTTTTGTATATGATTTTTTCATTAATCATTTAGAAGCATGTTCTTTGCTTTTATCCACTTGGCAGTGTTTTTCGCATTCTGAGGCAGAAGTATCAATTCTCATAAGTTTACAATATTTGCCGAGATTTTTTATCTCTTTTCGATAAGATAGGAATAATTTGGTTTTCATGAGCACAAGACCTATTCTTGTTGTAGCAACAATTACCAGACTACCTGTAAATTTGAGCTATTTTGTCTATATATTTTTTTTCGCTTAGATATCGAGCTGTTGATAGATATACCTTTTTCAAGAGAAAGAGAGATTTTTTGTTATTTGAATCCTCATAATTATTACCATTACATACATTCTTCAGTTGAAAATATATATCAGATTAATTTTTTCAAAATCAATTTTATTATTATTATCATCCAATGTGAATTAGTTGTATTCAAGCTTTGTAATATAATTTTTACTATCATGTAATATAATAGTATACAAATTGTTATTCATACTAAATATCTCTTTCAGAGTAATTGAAGAGGGTTCCTCTGTACAAAATACTACAAAAAATATTCCCAAGAAAAAAAAAAAAACTTCTCTACGACTCCGTGATTCGAGCTATCTGACAGACCGCTTTGCTGTGCTACGATCGAGTATAATGAATTCATGAGCTTATTCTGAGTCTATTTCACTCTTTGTCCAAAATCTATTTTTTCCTTATGTTTCTCCTTTTAAATTTACATTTCTAGCCATTCCAAAGGATATCGAAGGTACTTATGCTAAGTCTAATTCTCTGTTTCCAACTCTCGTTGTGATCTACGACACAATGTGTATTCTTGATTTTAGGATTTTAGAATTTGAGAATTAATCGCCAAAAGCTAATAGCCAATCTCGATCGATGGTCTCCTGAGTTAAATCGAATATTGAATTGAATAAGTTTAATAAACCACAGAGATATGAATTCGTACATCAACATGGGATTTGGAAATTTGCAGTCCACACTCAACGAAGAGAAGCAATACTCAAAGATTCAGAAACTCGACCCCACAGACGATTTTCGGAACTACTGGGCCTCAATTAGCGCCCAAGAGAAAGAAACAATTCTCACAATTGAAGAAAAAAACATCATTAATGAATTTTGGAACTCTTTGGCCGATTTTAGCACGAGAGCCCGAGACACAGACCCGGAACAGCTTAAAGCCACCTACATTTACCCAAGGCCCAACAAACCGACACTTATTCTCTCTATCGTTCACCTCAATCACCTGGGTGGCATCTTCAATAATTTCTTGTACCAGAACTACCTCAACTCTGCCGTAATTCTTATGTTGGAGGATAACGAAGGTCTTGTGCAGGAAAACGGTAATGCTGAGAAATTAGCCAAGTATGCAGTGATTGAGGAAGGTGTGTTGCAGACGTACATTCATGATATTGAGATACTGGAGAAAAATAAGATGCTATTTAAGATCAAATACAGCAAATTGGACAGCATTATAGAAACTTTCAAAGAGATTAAGGGGTTCAGTAACGTCCAAGAGACCGTTATCAGGAAAGACCAGTACAAAAATTACTTCTTTGGAAGCTATACTAACGCGATGATGCGCAATTATAACTTAACTTTTTACAATCGTAAAGACCCGACAATTTGCCAGCTCAAACTAACCTCTTACTTGAACTCACTAATGACTTTGCTTGAAAACAACACGAGAAGAGCCTTCCAAGACGCTGCGCCTCAGTATGAGCAGTTCATGCAGAGGACGCCCTCGCCTTTGATCCAACAGTACTACTATCATGACCATTCTTTCGGATACTACCAGCCGCAAATGAACAGTCAATTTTACGAGGGGATACATATTGGAAAGCTCACATTTATAATAAAGCACGAGACTGTCGAAGAGGACGAATATACGGGACTTGCGCAGACAAAGACAATCAGGAGGCACTCTGATGAGACTAAAGGAGGTAATTCAGAGGCTTCGAACGCTCAAATGGGTCGTTTAAGGTATAACAGTGGCAGTTACCAGAGCAAGAATTTCTTTGTCTCCGAGCAAAATGGTGTGAGGCAGTCGATTGCTCAGCCGGTGAAACAGCAGGATCTGGATGCTTTGGCGTTTCTGTTGGGAAGCCAGAGTCCTTTCGTTATTATGAATCAGCAGAAACAGCAGTCTTTTGTGACTCCAACAAAGCCTGTGCTGAATACACAATCGCCTCCTTTACTACAAGACGTAATTAACTTAGGTAATATTGGCCCTCAATTATCCAATGGGAATTCTCTCCATGCGCTCTCAACTGACAACAGCACGTTTTCGTTTGCTGGGATCCTTGGGGGATCGCATAATGGAAACGTGAAGAATGAATCCGCCAAACAAACCCCAGAAAAAGAAGCAATTCATGATAATACCACAGAAAAAATGAGTGATAAGGCGTTGGATAGCCTTGCAAAAAATACTGACAAGGCCTCCCCAGAGGATGGGTTCCGTTGCAAACATGTAGGAAAAACTCAGAAGAAGAAGCTCAAGTATAAGCCTCATGATAAGCAAGGGAATCATGCAAATGTTTGGGTGAACGTTTACCAGTCAAATGGCAATGGAACCAGTACTACTGCTAAAAGTCAGAATCTTTTCCTTTTCGGAAGTGATAATACAGAACTATTTCCTCCATTGGACGAAGCGAATAAGTCTTCTCCTCAAGGAAAGATTTCAATTTAACATAACTCATATAAACCTTCATTCACGATAAATCCACAGAACGACGGTTTAAGTACTGAATAAGTTACCACTTAAACCAGCAGCCATTGAAGCAAGTGAGGAATCGAAAGTAGATATTGATTTATTACTTTTTTTTAATTTTTCGATAATTTGAACATACAATTTTCTCTTTGAAATATTTAGCCTATCGTGATATTCGAGCTTAATGGAGGGTATTTTCGTATTAATTTAAAGTTTTGGTGTAAGACTATTTCATGAAGAGTATTAGAGTGAATGAGTGTTACTTTTGTTTTTTGTTCCGTTGATCGCGTTGACTATTCTTTAAATTAAGTATCTCAATGGAGAATAACACAGACTGCTCTTCTTTTAGTGGGAATTGAAGGTATTGATAGTTGAGTAGGATCACTTAGTTGATATAGACAAGGCTATTTCCTCTGTGTGTGTGAGTTTTTGATTGTGTGCAACATCGACGTATGATGCTGAAAGTAGATTTTTCTTTACTGAACTGCCTTGAAAAAGTAACTGATTCACTGCCTTTAGCATTTTAGAATTTCCTGGCAGGCAAGATTGGAGTAAGCTTGGAGTGGGAAAAAAAATGCGTTTCAATAGTTTCCGAACAGTTGATGGAAAATTGTTGACTGACAGTAATACTCTTGCTCACCGTAGGACTTATCAATCTCTGATAAAAGGCAACGGTTGTGAATAACACTTCAAAAATACTTTATTTAACTGAGAGGTGACAGGAGGTACCAATTAGTCACTGAAAACAGTTCAAATTTTACTCAATAACATAGTTCTATCATATTTGACAGAGAATTTCCATGTCAAGAATTGATTCAAAGAAATTCACCAATACTTTTTGCGAATAGATCTTGGTTGATTTTATTTATTTTATTGGATGACAGATAAAACGACCTCACAGGATCCAAACCATGCTGTCGGTAAGAGGTTGAAGAAGGAATTGATTGAAATTCACGACGAAATCAGCGAACTCCTGGAATCAGCCTCCAAACTGAAAATCTCTCGCGCTCATTTACATTTCAAAGTTAAACTTATTGATGATGAGAAAGCACGCATACTTCTCCAAGAAATTTACCGCAAGCGCACCACTAAACCTGAAATATTGAACTCAGGCGACCCTCTGGATGAGTATCTCAAAAAGCGACCTGAAATAGAATTCCAATTGGATTTTCTGAATGATTTGAAATTTGTCGATGCTAAGATGGCTCAAAATGGCATTATTAAAGAAGATAGCGGAAAGTTTAGTAACAAAAGCGCTGAGTTGTATTCTTCTGGAGGAGCACTTGGTGGTAGAAACAAGCATCGAAAAGAAAAAGATAAAAGTTCAGGATTTCACGAGCCGGGACCCTTGGGATTCACTAATGACAATAAAGTAGATCTGAGTGACCTCTATCGAAGGCCCAGACGTAAGGAACAAATGAAAAGCGCTTCTTCTCCTGTTAAAGACGACGACGTGTCGAATAGTCGACCTGGCGAGGCGGACCAAAGTTTACCCAACAAGCCTAACGGAGAATATAATATACAAGCTAAACTCAAAAGCCAGAGACCAGCAGAGTCAGAATTCAAACTGAAATCCATATTAATCGAGCAAAAAAAGTCTAAGTTGGCACAGTCTCAGGAGATAAGAGAAGAAAAGCCAGCTACTAGGCCGAACCAAAGCATCAACCAGTCGAGATACAACAATATATCTGGTGATGGTCCCGGAAACTTGCTTGAAGAGAGTAAAGATGAGAGTTACAGCAGAACCTATCAGAAAGACTCTTCAGCCACTAAACTCGGCGTGAGGCCGATATTTTGCAATCCCTTCGATCCTAATATAAAAAATTCCGAGGAAAATTCAAGTAACCAAAGTATGCAAGAGAAGAATCCTATTCAGCAAGCGGATGCGCTTGTTGTCGGGACAGAACCGAAGACTAAACTCAGTCCAACCCGTGACAGGAAGCTTGCTGAAAAGCTTCTTCGTCCTGACTCTAGCAACGAAGACTCCGTTGGAAACTCAACGAACCGTGATAAACAGGAAGATGACTCTTTGATTTCAGGCGCATTGAAAGATCTGAGGCAGCTAAATGCGCAAGAAAAGAAAAATAAAGCACAACAGCCTCCTCCAACGAACCAAAAGAAATCTATCATGAGAAGTGAGCAGAAGCACATCTCATATGACTCCACGTTCACAAATTCAGATCTAGGGACAGCTCAAAAAACAGATCGAGGTTTCGACTGGGCCGTTCCTGAAAATTTTTCTCCTTATATGAAATCACAGAAATATGATTTTCAGAAGCCAATTGAGGAAGAGGAGTTTGAGCAGACGCAAAGACTTCGAGCGATAAGACTCGGTCCTACTGAAGAAGAGGAACTGAAAAAAGCGAAAGAGGCGCCCGTAGGTGAAGAGCGTGGAGGAACGCTGTTGAATGTGAAAAATCCGATGCCGGATTGGTATGGGCAAGACCCGAATACTGAATTGATTGAGAATATGTATATGGTAGATGCGGTTCGGTACAATAATTTCAGTTATGTTCATCATCCTTCACAAAGTCCGGAGAAAAAGGCAAGGGATAGTTCAGGTAAAGGTGTTAGGCATTCGAGTCCGAGCAGTCAAGAAGCGAAGAATCTCTCTCATAAATTGGAGAATCCTAAAGCAGGGCAAAAATTTGACAAGCGCATTCCGAGAATCATTTGCTTTGTGACAAAGTATAATGGAGGTGATCTCGAAGAGGATGACGATAGGGACGATAATGAAGACATTGGGAAAGAATTCGATCAGAATATGAATAGAGTGAGCCCGAATGACTTACAAGCTCCGAACACAGGAAAGAAGCATGTGAAGTCGGAGACAAGTGATCAGTCGTTCGATTTTGATGGATATATTTATGGGAAAAATCCTCAAAGGGGAATCAGAAGACAGTTGTCTGGTGTCAGTGGAGAAGAAGACGAAGGAGTGCGACAGAGTGTCCGGCCAAGTATAAGCTATCCGAATCACCATTGATGAGACTATTTTTGTTTTTTTCTTGATGTAAATGCTATAGACATTAACAAACCGAGTTCTATATATATATAAATGCTTTCCCTTAACTTCTGGGTATCAAAATATCTATTTCTTTTTTTTTTACCTTCTCTAATCTATTGAAGCTTATTACTTCCAGTTTTTAATCAACTTGTGTTAACTAGTCTGGTTAGTTTTCAACACATTTCTACTATTTGAGACTATTTCTTTCATAAATTTTTTACTTGCGTGACTGCCGAAAAGTTATTGATAGTTGTTAGTGAATGTAAAGTAAAGTTAATACTTATTTGGTCAAAATATTGGTTTGAATTTCATTCGGAATTGAAGTAATTTTTGTACTTTTTCGAGTTAGTTTGAAGAGTAGGTTTCCAAATTAGTGTTGTTATATACAATCAAAATTTAGATTTAACTTTCAGTAAGAACTGGTGAGTGCCAATACTAATGCTGAAAGACTTCACGTGAAGTGAAGAGTTCAAATTCGCTTTAATTTAGAACTGAAGTTTAAAAAACTCTCATTGAATTCTTTATTCCTTATAACATTTGTTTTGAAAATTAAATGATTTGAAAACGTTTCACTCAAAGCAATTGATTTTAAACAGGAATCTAGGTTATATCCTTTACTTATTGACTAATTAGTTTGAAATCATTGTTTCTATTGGAAATTTATTGTGAATACCTTCAATGATATGTCACCGAATTTTGAATTTTTGAATTCTTCCAAGAATACCAATAACCAGAGAGTTCAATAAATACAGTTTGAATATATAAGAGAGAGTCGACAGGTTAAATTTGTGCTCGAGATTCTGAGGCTTTCGCATTAAAAACAATAACGGGACACTGCCACTTTCGTTAGTATTACCTCAAGATTGTTTCTCGTGCTAACAAATCCCCTTCCAGTCGATTTGCGGAATTTAAAAGCAGACTCAAAAGCAACATCTGCACTAAGCATCACCTGCCCTCAGTGAAGGAGATGGAATGATTAGTGTTTATTAAATGATGTTTTTTGATTTTTTGAATCTAATTATTAATTTATTGAATTGATTGCAGTTTTATCAATATAGATTAAGCAAAGATATTTACAAAGCAGAAGAAGATACTCATGAGTCAATCTCATGCCTTTTTGAGCTTTACAAGAATTTACTGTTATGCACAAGCAATCTGATCACTATGACTTATTACCTTCGATTATCTAAGCCCAAGACGAGAGGTAGAACATAGATGCTAGATACAGATTTATTAATGAGCTAAGGTTATGATTTTATCATTATCATTAACTGCTGAGATTAAACAAGGGCCTTAGCATAATTAGTGAATGGAAAGAAAAGTAGTAAATGTCCAAGAGATGGTTTTTCATTGTGGTTAACCAATTCAAAAATAGTCGAAGCGAAGATTGCGTCATGTCCTTAGCATACACGAAAGTCTAGAGACCTACCTGATTCAGATATCGGGAAAAATTTATATATAATACGTTGCATCAGATTATCCCAGGTGTGTCATCAACGTGTTTTTTTCGCAAACGAGATAAAAACAGAATAAAGAGTCATACGTATTAAAGAAAGATACTCAATAAAAATTAGCTTCTGATATCAAAAATAACTCATGGGCTGTTGTAGAAGAAAGAAGGATTCTTCTAAGAAGCGTGCCGCTGTCTTAGTGTTTGGTGACATCGGTCGCTCGCCTCGCATGCAAAACCACGCTTTGCAAATCACGAAAAACACCGATTATTCTGTTTATCTGATTGGATTTTTGGGTATTTTTCCTCATCTCAATGCTCTAACAAACAACTTCGCTCAGAAAACCAACCTTACAAAGAGCTCGTTGAAAACCCCAGAATTGAGATCGTGAATATCACTTCTAGTTTAGTCAGCAAACTCAAAAAACTACCTCGGATTTTTTACCTTGTGTACGCCTTGCTGAGAATCATTATTGAATGCCTTGGACTCTTCCATCTCTTCCTTTGCAAACTCGATACACCTGATTTCATTATCGTGCAAGTAAGCTTTATTCAGAGGCTATTTCCTAAGCAATCACACTGTAGAATCCACCATCTATCCCTGTGCTTTTCGTGATGACCATCCTTTCGAAGATCCAGGGATTCAGCTTCATTCTAGACTTCCATAATTATGGTTATACTATTCTTGGGCTTAATACGAGGATAAAACCTGTTGTCTGGCTTGCAACGAAGTTTAAATTTTCTTTGTATGCTGCTGAAATAACTTTTCCCTTTGCTTCAGATATGAGAAATTGTTTGCCAGAGGACTTACTCATGGGCTCTGCGTATCTGAGGCAATGAAAGAGGATTTGAGAGCAAATTGGAAGGTCAAGTAATAACTTTATCAAGCAATTCAATTGTAAAGTTGTTCGTTAATTCAGTGCACATGTTGTGTATGATAAGGCAAACACGGAGTTTTTCAAGCCGATTTCATTAGACGAGAAGCACGAGCTGTATATGCGACTGAGCCTGAATAAGAACGATGATGAGTCTCTGTTTACGAAGAAAACTGGAGGCAAGGTTGTTCTCAAAGAGAACCGTCCTATTTTACTCATCAGCAGTACAAGTTGGACCAAAGATGAGGTCAGCTTTCCATTCTCTCTCTATATATATTGTAATTTCTTTAATTCGACAGGACTTCAGCATCTTGCTTAACGCGATGGAGGCTTACGACAAAAACGCAAGAGAAAGTCAGCAAGGGGAGAGCGAAGAAATCCAGATCAAGCCTAAATTCCCGCATCTCTACCTCATCATCACAGGTAGCTCGCCTTAGTGTTTTAGCAATTTCCTGAAAGTTGGTGAAATATAGGAAAGGGTCCAGAAAAGGAAAGATATCTTAAGATGATTGCTGAGAAAGAAAAAGACTGGAAGTACATTACGATTAAGACCAAGTGGCTCGAAGCGAATGACTACCCGAAATTGCTAGCAGCCGCTGATCTTGGAATTTGCTTGCATTATTCGTCCTCAGGAGTCGATCTTCCAATGAAAGTCGTTGATATGTTCGGATCAGAGCTCCCTGTCCTAGCCATTGACTATAGAAGGTAATATCGTATTTAAATTGTTTTGGCTGATTGAAAAATATAGTATTGGAGAGCTTGTAAGACATGGTGAAACTGGGTATATTTTCAAGGATACCAAGCAGCTTGCCCAGCTCCTCATTGTAATTGATAATTCTCTTTACCTTCTGTTTTAAATATTTGTAGGATCTATTTTGTGAGTATCCCGATAATGCAGCAGTATTGGAGAAATTCAAAAAGAATATTAGGAAATTCAGAGAAAGAACCTTCGCGATAGGTAACAAAGAATTTGCGTTGGTGGACTAATAGAATTTAATAGAATGGCAAGAAGCTGTGCTCCCATTGCTTTCTAAAAAGAAGAAATCTGACTAATGAGCAAAAGAGGAAGAAATTGTTGATTTCTTTTAACCGAGAGAACAGTTTCATGATTTTTCTGTTTTTATACTACAGTTCTTTGCATTTGTCTATGCCTTGTTGAGTCAAAGAGAACCAATTACAATTATGAAATACGGAACTTGAATTTTGCAAAAGAAAAATGCTTTCTATGAATCTAGCTGCATTCTATAAGTCCTTAATGGATTAGTTTCCTCTAAAAGACACTAGGCTGATCTATATTAAGGCCACAAACTTTGTTTTGTTTGAATCGAAGAAAAATTGATTTTTTCACAATTGTTTTTTGGAAGATTCAATGTTTTGACCTCAGAAATCCTTAAATTTAACCCCCTAAAATATATACGTATTGCTTCTGGTAGTTTTCTAAAATAAAAACGAATAGGCTCAATACGATAACTCCTACTCATCGAAATTGCTTGGATGAAGTCTCAATTTACTTTTCTTCAGGAAGCACAACTAAGTTCGAAATAATATCATATCATTTAAATGACACGATCTCAAGAAATTTCGCGAATAAAATTAATTTTACGGAGCAGCATGAC
>ENA-UOTX01000907-UOTX01000907.1-compost-metagenome-genome-assembly--contig:-NODE-907-length-27082-cov-14.117830_pt1 | contig 27082 bp, 18 predicted proteins | sample MGYA00238143_ERZ746982 | MGnify/ENA primary metagenome ERZ746982 (study PRJEB28758, sample SAMN06268862) | compost metagenome | isolation source: single cell | place: USA: California, Emeryville, Joint... | reverse complement strand
GTCCCAGGCAAATGTAAAAAGACTCATATTTAATCCGAGAGTAAGTTGTCGTAGTGGATAGTTAGATCAATATTAAAGTTTAAAAATTCGTCATTTTTCTTTTGTAGTTTATAGGAGATTTCATGGTTCTCAAATTGTACAATTTTTTTGTGGCATTAAATTACAACCCCATGTTTCAATAACCGAATTCACTTAGGATAGTTTTGGAAGTGTCTCTATTGAGGCTGCAATTAAGGCTACATCTTTCAATTTAGTTATGCTTATTTTTTTTTTAAACTGATATCAACTTGTGACTTGAAAGATCGATCTCAAAATATCACAAAAATCGAAAGCTAAGATGAAGCTAAGAATTGCTTCAGTGGTCAGGCTATTCTATCGAGCTATAGAAGAGGTGCTATTTATTTTAGAAGTAAAAATTGTTACATCTGATGAATACTACTTCTACAAAAAGCTCTATTTACTATGGCATGTTTCGAGAACTAATTCTGTTTCATCGGATTCTCCTTTGATCTCCTAGTGAAAATGAGATTTAACCCCGCTCCTTCCTTCTCTCTCTTGAAAATAAAAAACAAATAGTTATAGATGTTGCTTGAAACGAAATAATATGCATGCTTTGATCAATCTACTAGTTCAAGGCGATAGTGACGGAGTCAGTCTCTCTCAAAATATATGTAATTTCCTCATGTTGTTTTACCATACATCGATTGAAAAGCACACATTCACTAGGAAAAGCTTATTTACGATGCATGATTTATTGACATGAATTTCAGCAACATGGTAGAATGTGATATTCAAGTTTAAATAAACTATTGATTTTATAATAGTCAATGCACATGCGCCTCTAACACAGCGGTATCCTCACTCATATAAATCGAAAAAATATTTGTTTGATTTGCAGTAGCCTCCTTCAGAATTTCCTTGACAGTTTCTTTGTCTCCTTTCTTTTCTTCACTTACTCCAATCATGAGGAAGCCTATTCCCAAGACAGTTACAAGAAGTTCAGCAAGTATGACACTGAATGCTCCACCTCGTGCCAATGCAATTCCAGTGACACAGATTGCGCAAGCCATTATCCCAAGAACAACCATCCACTTAGTCACTATTGATGTGAAAACAGTCAGGCGCTCGACTTGAATGTGTTTAATTTGAGCAGCTAGATCCAAAATAGCCTTTTTCGACTCTGAATCTTTGCAATTCGACCCATGAAAACTGATATCGCAAACAGTTGAGTCTGTCGATTGACTGTATTTGATGGGAATGAGGATTCGCTGAGAGTTTAAGCCTTCTCCGAGTGACAAATCGTCAAAATGAGGTGCGTCGAAAGTGCTATAAGTGTTTTCAGAGTGAGTTGTCATCGCAAAATTTTAAGTTAATTACAGACTTTGAATAGAAAAAGATAAAGTATGTGCGTTTTAGAATTCCAATGAAAGTCAGTCAAAAACTATTTCACTTTCCAAATCTTGTAGAGTATGTAACTGCAATCGGTCAGGCTGCTTATAAAGTGTGAAATTGATGAATCTCATAGGAATTGTGTTTTCTGGATCGAATTTTCAAGCATTTTATGTTCGATATGCAGTTAGTTTGCTTCGATATATGGGTATTGCTGTTGCTCGAAGTGAATGAGTGCTGCTAGACTCTCGATCTTCTGGTGAGTCATAGTTTTAGTCTCGTTTCTAATGAAAAAAAAAACTGAAGAGCTTTCAAATGGGAAAACCGTTTCTCAATTCCTCATCCGAAACTACTTCTAAAATTGTCCGTTTAATTTCTGGTCTTTTTGTGCAAAAAAATTGCCTGAAATTAAGCAATCGATGATGCCTACTTGCTGAATCAATTCACATAGTGGAGGATTGGAACGATGGTTTATTTACTGAATAGATAAATCTGGCTGTAAACTATGAGCATTTGATTCTCGTAGACAAAAATCATATTATTTGAGGAAACGTTTGAAGAAGATTTAGTGGTAAGAATGGGGTTCAGCCTATGACATCTTGAGTTACTGTGATTGAATTTCATAGGCTCAGTGTCAGTAAAATTCTCTAGATATGAAATACGCATCAAACATCATTTTATGCATAAAAATAATTTTCTTCAAGAGATGATTTATGGTGCCAATTCAACATGGAGCGGGTCGTGACTTTGGTTCCCGGCTGAGAGGAGGTTTTCAAGTTCAAGTCGCTCAAGTCGTCTTCTTCTCGCCCTTTTTATTTCATCCCAACAAACATTACAAATAGCTATTATGCCCCATCCCACGCAGACTGCAAAGGCCAAAATCATCGCCAATATTATAGAGGCACAAATCACGAAGAATACATCAACAACTACAGTTTTCATTGCTTCTGGGAATAACCAGCTCCACACAAAATCAATTGTAAATGTAGCCAATGTGATGCACGCCTTAATACCGTCATGATCTCTGCTGCCAGCTATGAAGACACAAAATGCGATATTCAAGCAGATTAAAGCCATGAGGAACAAGAACTTTGCAATCCAGAGTAAAACCGGGACCACGTATGGTTTTATTATGAGGAGGAACGACCAGATTTCCATATAGTAATTCCATGTCAGCACCAGCAAAACTGGCAACAAGATTATTGTTACTATTCTCCATCCAGGATAATAGACAGAACTCCAGTTGAAATTATGCTGACAACGAGTACATGTCATATGATCACATCCTCCATTCTTCGTGATTTGAGCTCCACAGCGAGGGCAACTTTTAGTCGTAAAAGCCTTCACGAATCTTGATAGGAAATCTCTGCATCCTCGTTCAGAGCCCTCCCTAAGAATAGGATGCTGAATGAAGGTCTGACATTCCTCACATTGAAACGGTTTTTTGCAGTTGATGTGATCTGGTGTATAAAAGCCCGCATATTTACAGCCCGAATTTGGACAGCAAATAATATCGGGTGTTCTTTTCGTATAAGCCAGAGCTCGATGCTCATTGAGTGAATCAACTGATTGCTTGGAGAATGTTTCGTATATTTTGGTGTAATACACAGAAGTCCCACAACCAGAAGGACAAAAGAAATACTCAAGCTCAAAGTCTCTTAACGAATTTTGGAGGTTGCCAGAGATTAGGCGCATAACACATTCTTCACAAAATTTGCACTCTCCATGAAGGATTTTCAGTTCCTTAGGTTGATAGCAGATCGGGCAGTTTCCTTGAGAGTCTTGAGGCTGAATTATTTCTGATCCTGATCGGCTCGGTTGACCTGGATCGACAAGAACTACCTGTTCTTGGAGCTCCTTTGAAACTTGTTGCCATTGAGCACGTTCTTCCGAAAGCTGTTTGTCTTCTTCGTTTGGTCCTGGATTTAGTTGTTGGTGTCCAAATGGATTTTCTAGTCTCCCTTCATTTCGCTCCAGATCTTTTGATTCCTCGTGTAGTTTGGACTCTGCTCTTAGAGTTGGTTCTTGACCTTCAGATTGCATCGTATTGGAAGTAATTAAAACTGTATTTCTGATCAGCTGTCTCAAATAAATTAATAAATATCATATCATTTAATAAGTCAGAACCCCTGAGCATCTCAATTAATGGACAGAAGACTCATGACAAAAAACATCCTGAAATAATCTCTTGTTTACAGAGCTGTCAAATGAATTCGAGATTCTTTTGTTAGTTTATAATTCGAAATGTGTTCAGGCAAGTTCTTTTACAGTGAAGAAAGAATAGAGGAAATAATAAGCCCTAGCATCATCAACATGAAGAAAAAGGGGAAAAAAATAATCTGTTATTTATCCAAAACCGTTGAGAAAAGTGAATGCACCTCTCAATGAATTTTATTCAATAACCGTATAGCATTAGAGCCTTTAAGCAAGCTTAAACCAATTCTATCATATTTATGAATCAGCTCTCTCGCTCTGCAAAGTAGATGAAAAAAGGTTCAATGCAATCTAGTCTCAGTGTCCTACACACTAATAATGTTTTCTCCTTTCCAAAGCAAGTTTTTCACTTCATATTGCGTCTCTCTACTAGCAAATCCAAAAATTTTTGTTGAATAGATTCTCACTCGCTAGTATAATCGATACTCATAATTCTTTCTTTCTCCCTCTCTCTCTTGATGCTATCACTCTTTTCTAAACATGAGAAGTTTTTGTGATAAAGTGATGCAAGGTATTAAATCGCCATGAAAAATCTTAATTTCTTTTTGTTTTGATTTGGAGGAAAACCAATTTTGTTAAAAAGTTATTTTATTGCAAAGATCGATTTCAATGAATAGCTCGGAGAAATTGCAGACCTTTACCTTTTTTCTGAGGTTTTTCTTGAAGACCATCGTAGCAAAACAAATAAACACGTACTTTAAAACTGGTGACACGAGCACTCTCAAAGATATCAAGGTAACTATCCATTTTCTCTGAACTTTGATGTTATCTCCCGCAATAATAGTACAAAATCAAAAATCAGCTCTATCTTAATCTGGATGAGATCATTGACGATTTGAAGGTCGCTCTATCCACCCTCAAAAACAGCAAAACGTTAGATCCAAAGCTTTTGGACATTTTCTATTCACGAATCAAATTTGAACTCAATTGTATCGATCCAAAAAATAATCTTTAAAAAGACGTTGTTGCGTTTGTGTGTCTGGAGCATTCTTGATTCTATGCATTGATTTATTCTGCTTATGGAGGTTATCTTTTTACACATGACGTTATTTGTGAATTCCGTATCTCAATTCAAGAAAATCCTCCGAATGCCTTCTTCATAACCGACTTATCATAAGAGAGCCTGTTTATCAATGGATTATGTATGCTATTGTTGAGCAATGCTTGAGCTATAATGGTTGATTGATTGAACTCGCTATAGTTTGAAATTTCATCTTCATGTTTTTGGGTAGCAAGCATTCATAGCAATTTAGTATTGTAAAAAAGAAGGAGTAACAATGATAGCCAAAATTCCTACTAAGAATCTTTGTCAAGTGCGGCTAGCCAGCACTTGGGAAAACAATGTCGTGCAATTTTTTGGACTCAAATTCATATATTCTTTATTCCCTTATGAAATATGAATCAAGAAGAGTCTTATTCATTTGCTCAATAGATAGGTCTTTAACACAAATAATAGATAATAAGCACGCATTATCTACTACTACTAAAAGCTCTGAACGGAAATTTAACAATGTTTTCTATATTAAGAGCCAGTCTAATTTTGGTGTTGCGTGCCCTGACACAGCAAGTCCTACCGTATCTGCTGCCTTATTTCATCCTCACTATCAAGCTCGGCAATCTCTTTATCGAACTCATGCTTCTTGAGCGTCATCTGAATCTCATCAATATCCACAAAATTCGCTTCGATTTTCTCTTCCAACTCGGCTATATAGACCCTTAATTTTGCAGCCGTCTCTTCAATTTTCTTTTGATTTCCGGGATTGTTTATTAACTCCTCTGTCGTTTCGACTTTTTGCGACAGCCTATTGTACAATTTCGACAGCCGTTTTGTTGCTATTCTAAAGTAGCTCCAATATAACTCTCTGAGCTGATATTCTCCAATCTTCTCGACGCCTTTCTTCGATGCATTTGCATTTCCTAGCAGTCCCATGTCTTCTTGATGGCTTGAGAGGACTTCCTTTGCCTTTGCGCGTATTTTCTTTCGAATTTCGTATTCGTATGAAAGATCTTTCGCACACATCACACTCCATGCATACAGATCTTTGATGCTCTCTGCTCGAAGAAGATTCTCATGGAATTGATCCATAATCTGCAAAGTGTTGTTAGCTAAACACAGAAAAATATAAAGGAATTACTCTGTTAGGATTAGCAGTGATTCGGAAGTCCTCAGTGAGTTCTATAGCGTGAGTGGAATCTCCCCCACCAGTTTTCTTCCTGAACATTTCACTACTTAAAGTCACGAATTCTCTGAGGCCGCACCACTCAAATTTATCACCTGAGTTGACCTCTCTTTTCGTCTGTGCATAGGCGTTATATACAATACCCACGAAGATATTATAGATCAAATATCTCGTGACAATGACGTAAGGATAAAAGAAAAAAACGGTTAGGAATGAGTCTTTGTAGTTTTTTAACAGCTCCACGCTCGTAGAAGGAAAACCGAAGATGCTTTGCATGAGAGTTCTCCACGATTCGGCGAGATAAGTGAAACTTTCGTTGATCGGGCCTGCTATCAGGAACAGTAGATAAGAAAAGGCCAACAGTACGATCAACAAACAGCAGGCCATGTAAGGAGCAGTTCCAAATGCTTTCTTCAGTGTTTCTGTAATGATCAAGAAGTTGCTGTTGAAAGCGAAATAATAGATCAGCTTGAGCGTAATTATGATAATTGTGATGGAGTCAACGTAGCGAACAATTTCGTTGATTTTATTTCCTTCCTGGAGGGCGCTCAATATATCATCAGTATTGTGAGAAAGCGCATCTGAAGTGTCAGCCCGAAGTGCAAAAAGCACTTCGTTGAACATATTCCTCGTATTGATATCAACAACGAGGTAGTAGATGCTCAAACAAACGCTGAGTAGAATGCAGACGCTGTATAGAATGCTAATGATTTCGCCTATAGAGAAAACGAAATCAGCTCTTCTGAGAAATTCTGGCTGAAGAAGGAACCTCTTTCTTTTGTAGACTGCGGGAAGAGGATGGATGTATACTTGATACCAAAAATCGTAAACTTCTCGCTTATTCTTGATCCTTAGGAACAGCTGGCGAATGTAGAATATAAAGCCGAGCCCTACAGCAATTTGTACGATATACAGAACGATATCCCCTGCATCGGCTTTGGCCCCAATTGCGAGTGTTTTCAATGCCCGAGTTTTGATCGAATACTGCAGACTTCCAACCTCATTTACACTAAATTGCAGCCAGAAATAGACTGGGACTCTTGAAAGAAAGTTATAGAGTGGCACCTCGAGTGTAAGTGTGTTTAAGCTCGCATCAATTAATCCACTATCGAGCACAGGCCCGATTTGATCTTCATAATACTCTGTAGACAATGTTACATGATAGCAGTTTAAGCTCTCATTGTAAGTCCAGCTTGCACCCCCAGACGAATTGGCAATGGCTCCTTGAAATTCATCAGGCGGATTTGCAGGAGCATCCCAATCCCAAGGAGATGGGAGACGGATTAATGTTAATTTATCCAGAGTGTCACTCTCTTGATATAAGGGATTTTTTCTGCGGATCTCATATGTGATTTCGGGGGTTGGCAGTAAATTATAATCTCCAAAGGCGAATCCATTGAATGGGATCTTAGTACCACCAGCCGCACCAGTGGTGTATGTCTTATTCAGCGCTTTCGAGGGCATAACATTCCGTAGCCAAGTTTTCAGTTGGGCTATAGATCTCGTTTTCAGTAGGGTAGTGCCATCAATTGAAGGATATTCCGCTGATACAACAATTTCTTTCATTTGAGTGTTCAAATTTTCAGCGATGAGGTTAGCTTCTGTCGTCTGGTGACGCTGGATAGTAATGTAGATATACAGAATAAGGATAAGCAACGTCCCGATTGTGCCCCAGAAAATTCTAATCCAACTCTGTATCTTTTTTCTTCGTATTTTCTCCTTAGCCACATCGTTAGAATGCAGCTTCACTGCGTGATCCTTTGCCAGAGTTTCATAGATAGTTTGATTGTAAACGGAAGCGTCAGATGTGGAGATTTCTCTTTCTATTTCTTTTTTAATCAGGTCTTCATGGTCCTTCAAATCTTTATATTTACTATAGTTGAATATTCTGATAATCTTCAAGATGTGTTTTTCGTAGAGGTAAAGCAAGGTGAGACTGAATGGACTGGCACTATCCGCCTTCTTGAACGCATCTTCTTTCTCTTGCTTCACTTTGATGCTCTGCTCTGCAGCGTATTTGCGGTATGCCGTAACCACATAGATCAAGAACATGTTTATGAGAATGAAATTCACAACAATACAAAATATCAAAAAATACATGAGAGCTGTTCCATAGCTTTTCGAGGTCATAAAGGAAAGTTGATCGAAATTTTTTATAGTGTTGAGACCGGTATAGAAGAATGAGTTGGGAAAACTTGAGAAAAATTCAATGCGGTCGCCGTAGAAGAAGTAGAGGAAGAACGCAAATCCGACAAGGACAACGGCCAAGAGGACCAGGAATGAAAGTATGTTGCTGGCAACTCGAATCATCATCAGAAGAATCTCTTCAACTTTGTGGATGTAGTTAGAAGCAAATTTGATGGCTTTGATCATAATCAGCACTCCATTTAAGGCAGTGCATCTGTAGTAGAGCTCGATATATAAGATGACTTCTCTAAAAAGGTAATTGAGAGCTCTAAGATTCGCCAAATCTTCGTCATTGTTGATAACGTATTTATAGTTCTGGATTTCTAGAAGACCCATTTGTTTCCTCATGCTGTCTCGTCCGATGTATATAGCCCATGCAATAATCGAGATTATTGAGAGCACAACAGAGACTGCATCCAGGGCATTCCATACATTCTGCAGGTATTTCACCAACCCAGTAACCATACTACGAAGATGTGAAGCTACAAAATTCAAAGCTGCGTTCGCGCAATTCTTTGATCGACTAATCTTAATATTATCACTATTTTTCGGATGAGTCTGACTCTTTTCATTCGCTTTCGCTCTGAGCTGAGCCTTCCTTTTCTCTGTCCTGATCAAACTGATTACTTTTCTTATTTCAGTAATGAGATAGTAGAGTGTCAACGCACAGAAAATGATTTCCAGAACTGCTCGAGCTTTATCAACGCTGGAAGAGTAGAGGTTATACTTTGCACATCCGAAGGTTGTAGTGGGTTTTAGCACGACTCCTGTAGCAACGAACTCGAAGATAGCTGAAGTATAGCAGATGAGACCCTCAGTGTTTAAATAAAAGCCTGCATCTAACATCAACTGCATTGTAAAGGAGTCAAGGTAGCCGCTTTGAAGATAACCCATCATTCTAGTGACTGCTGTTGAAGGGGTCTCATTGTACGCAATGTCCATGAATATAGGGAAACCCCCATCTTTTTCAGAGTAGGCGAAGTCGTTCGCGCGTCCAAAGTTTTCTTTAGAAAGTTTTCCCGACGGATCCCATCGGAATGTAGAAAGATTGTTTTGAGGGTCAGCACTCGCAGCTCTTTGTTGAAGAATTCTCCATGAGGTAAACTGGCTGTAATATTTGAAATCTGTATTGTTTGTCCCGTTGACTAGAATCGAGTCATTCAGACTTCGTGAGGGATTTATGGCATTTGTGAGAAATGTAATCACATCGTCCACCGAATTCACGTCGTAAATTGATGGTCGGCTACCAGAGAGTGCCTTATATTTCCCGTTGATACGAATTCTATTGTAAAATCTTTGTGATATGTCTTCATTCATCCATGAAGTGCTAACAACGGGAAGCTGTCCGAAGAGTATGAGGAAAAATACTACAGCATAGATGATGAAGAATATGACTTCACGAACGGGGACTTTTTCGATTTCTGTGGTGATTTTTGGAGCAGCAGAGAGACTATTCTTGATATTTTCATTCTTTTGAATGTTGCTAGTGAACATTCCTGTTTGCATTTTAGTAGTATTCTTTCGCGTGCCAGGCGTATCCATTTAGTTAGATAATCGAAGAAGGTGAGTCAATAGCGTGTTCTGAGAATTTTCAAGCGAAGCAATAAGTTTTCGGAATTTAAAAAATCACTTTTGATTTTTAGCTGCTTGGATAAAAGAAAAATACTTTTAAAAATTCAACGCCAATATCAACCCAAATGCATTTAGAAATGGAAAACTAATAGATTGGTATATCTTCTCTTGTCAGCTGTATGGTAAGTGGCTGGAGTTGCTCTCTTAGATGGTCAAAGAAAAGTTCAACTAATCAATTGAAAATTCAATGGTCTCAATAAAAGCACATGAAATCGCCTGGTATTATCGAAATTTGTAATATTTCAGATAGGTTAGAGATACATATTAGAACGTAATGCATGGGAGTGTTGTGTAGCTCGGCAAAGAGTCTGATTTTGCTCTTTCATAATTTTAATTGAATCGTTACTTGTCTTTCAAATGCGCTAATTCGTTTTTTTCCCTTAGATGAAATTTTTTGTTCAGACAAAATATCTTAAGAGATCGAAACAACATAATGAAAATAAATAGTGCCTCTAACAATTTTTTGGGAAATATATTTTGAGAAGAGATATGCATTTCACATGTTTTAGCATGTGCATTCGGGAAACCATTCAAATAGATTAATGTAATCAGAAAGTTGTCTAGAGACTAAATCGTTGAACCTCAGTTGTTCTTTCTATTAAGTTTGTTTTCGCTGTTTCTTAATTGTTATTAGATTATCTACGGAAGTTTCGATGCTCAGACAACAATATTTAACATCTAAATGTAAAAAGAATAAACTTCAACTCTAGCGATGTGGGACCTGGCTTAAGAGCTAATTCATTGGAGAGAACGAACAATGAGGTGCTTCACTTCACAGGCTTAAGCCTAAATACTGTAGTAGATGAAAATAACAAAAAATATGCTAGGTTCAAATGATTATAATTTTCAAAACATTTATTTGTTCATAGCAACCACTCGCAAATACTTTTTCTGAGATAGCCAAAGTTCTTTACACGCTTTAAATTTTCAATTCTTACCGAGAAAAACAGAAAAGATGTCGATTTATATTAATTTTGTGAAAATCTGCATAAATTAAAGGTAAAGCTGACTTATGGGTGCCAATATTTGAAATCTACTTACTTACTTTTTACATCTTTGAGAGGTATTGAAATATATTGATTCAATAATATAATGTCATGTTCTGTGCTATCAAAATATGACCTAGGAACCAAAAAAAAAAAATTAATAAATTTCCTAAAACATTCTTGATACTTAATTCTTTCGTTCGATATAATAACAAATCCTTGACTATAATTAACCAATTTTTTTTTTCTTCAACAAAACTCTTACTGAGCTTGTCTTCCAGTACTTCTTCTGATATTCATGTGAACTAAGTCTTCGACTGCTAGAGTAAAATATTATATAAGACTAAAGCCAATAAATATTTACTTATAAACAAATTTTCGAGCTTTGACCTCAATTTTCTATGGGGTCTTATGAGCATAGATTCTGTCTGGTGTAGCTTTTCACAGTGAGGTTAACTCATAGAAAGCATTGGATCTATTGTCTAAACACTGAAATTAAACAATAATAAGTTTCGATTACTTTCAAAATTCATCTTAGAGACGATTTCTTATACCATCTAAGGCACTTGATTCCTTTAGTTCTGTCTACACCGATATATTCTCTTAGAAGAGCAAATTTATAGAAGCCTTAAATTGCATTTTTTTTTTTTGAATTTTCACCATCTGAAGCACTCTGAAACAACGATATAACCCTAAGGTGGAGAGAAGACGAAGTAATATAGGCACATCTAACTTCTGACCAGTTATTAAGGACTTAGGAGTCACAATTCACTTTTGAGAGTCTTCCCATTTAATTGAAGTTTTTATCGATAATTTAATCTAAAAAGTTTACTTCTCGAGTATGGGTTTTGGAAAAGTTGACTATAACAGAAGCAGTGATAACGCTTACGCAGAGACGGCGAAGGCGAGTATGGCTGGAGGAGGTCTGAGAAGTTTCATGACAACCAAGCAGCCTTCATCCATCACAATTTTCAAGTAAAAAATCCCTCTTTCATCTCTTTAATTGGCATTAGTATCGCAAATACGATGGTTGGTACAGCTATGTTAGTCACGCCATTGCAATTTCTCCAAGCAGGACTTATCCCCTCTATTAGTAACACATTCAAAAGCCTTCTCTCCTAAGAGATGTTTTTAGTCAGTATCATAGTCGTCGGGTGGGTCAATTTCAAGACCTGCAATCTCTGCGTCATCCACAAGCTCAATTACGAAGGAGATTTATCAGAAATCCTTGAACGTATCATGGGTAATCACTAGCAGCGCTTTAAGTTCAGGCCATCATGAAAAAATTTGTCCTAGGTACCAGATGGAGACAAGGTTTCTTGTTGAGTTCAATTGCCCTGATGTTTGTGCTCGGTGTCGCATACTTCATCCTTATGCTGTACTCTTTCAAGATTTTTTCAAACTAACCGCGTTGAATTAGTGATCCATTCTACGCAATTTTAAAGGGCTTTGTTCCCACGTTGCCAGAGCCGCATCATTTCACACTCAGCGAATATTCATACCAATGGTCAGCTCTGATCCTTATTGTGGTTTGCTTCGGACTCTTCTCGACTCCAAGCTTGAGTTTGATCTTAAAATTGAACTCACTCGGAATCTTGGCACTCATAGTCTTCCTGCTCTTTATCTTGGTGACTGGATTCGAAGCTATTTTCAGAGGCAAAGTCGCTTTCATTGGGTAAGTTTGGCATTTAGAGGCAAAAAATCCTAATCTCATTACAACCAAAGCACTGATGACGGTGGAACAGCTTTCCCTCTTGTCTCAGGAGATATCATCACTATTTGCGGAATTTTCGCCCTCGCTTTTGCTATTCATAACGCAATAGTCCAGATTATCAGATACAACAAAGAGGTTAAGAAGAACACTCGCGACTTGGGTCTCGGTTATGCCATGGCTTCTTCTATCTATGCGATGGTCGGATTCTTTGGAGGAATGGCTGTTAGTTGGAGACCAAACTGCAGCGCAAAGGATTTCAAAGCTCATAAATCTTCAGTAAATCATCATTTTAAAGCCACCACCCTATAATGCTCCTTTAATAGACACTTATGGACTGCTTTACTAGAGAAGAGCCTTTTTCTTTTTACTTCATGATCGTTGCAGCGCTCTTTGTGCTTCTTCACCTTGCTACAGTTATTCCAATCATCATCTTCGTCGTCAGAAACCAGGTAAGGAAGCACTTAAGATCTGAATCTTATATTTTCTTAGGCGTTGGAACTCTTCTGGGGCGCAGGTGCCAAGCCAAAATGGGCGTTCTGGGTTTACAACTTAATACAAACGTTTTTCATGCTGCTCGCAGCTCTGTTGAACGTGTTCCCTTCAACTCTTCTGGCAATTGATGGCGCAGTTTGCGGATTCGGTTTGCTATATGTTGTCCCAATCTTTTTGCATTTCAGAGCGTGCTACGGCATTCATGATGAAGATAGAGAGTCTGGATCAATACAATCGTCTATAAGACAACCAAGCTTGAATAAGAGTGAAGTTCACGGTGAAGACGATTTAGCGATCGATTACAGGAATCAAGAGAAATGGAAGACTTATTCGCTGTATGGTACGATCTTCGCTTTTGGATTCGCATTGATGGTCCTTCAGTTATACCAAACTTTTGGTTAATTTGTTTGTTGAAGCAATTTAGCTTGAATTTGAATCTTAAGCAAAAATATATCCTTTTAGACGAAGAATCAATACAATAAAAATTTGACATTGAATATCCTTACAACCCTCCAGCAATAAAAAATTTGAAATAGTATTGTTTATCTGAGATGTGCATAATTGTGTTCGATGCAAACAAGTCATTGAAACAAGGAACAAAATCTATGATCTAATAAAAAACAAAGGTTTTGATGAGTTTTTGCATTCGGAAGGGCTCTCATTGATATTTCAGTGCCGAATGTGTGAAAAAAGCCGGCAAACCTCTTGATAACGATAAAGAATTGCGAAGATTTGGGACATTTTTCAAAAAATGTTAATTGCTTATCGTTATAACGGCTCTGAATAAACTACCCAGCCAGCAAACTATTGAGTAGTTTTTTGGTCTCACACTCCCAGAACTTAGCTCTAATCCCTAATACAACAACAGCAAAGCAGCTTGCTGTTCTTCCAAACCTTAAATAGGAGAAATACTAACACTATGAACACAATTTAGAACTCTCTGAAAAATCTGGCTATTTGTTGAACAACTCCGGAACCTGACCCAAAATACAACAAAATGCCTCCTTAAACTTGAGCCAACCAAATGATTACTCTTTATAGTATTGAGAACGTTAGAATTCTCCGGAAAGCACTTTGGCTATCTCATTCCTTTCGATCTCGATAAATAATAAAACGGGTAGCCTTTTTTTGAGTTTTAAAACACTCCCAGCAGCAAAAATTGTTAAATTGATTCAAAAAATGCCCAGAAATCTAATCTTTTGCCTCGTTTTTGTTCTCTTCTCCCTCTCGTTAGGAAATAAAAAAACATCACAATACAGCTACGTAGAACATCTCACAAAAGCTACTATTAAAAACAAAGCATACGACAGACCCGCTGTGGTAATGTTCTTTGCTCCTTGGTGTCCTTTTTCTAAGGGCTTCCGACCTACTTTCGAAGAGTTCGCAAAGTTGATGAGAGGTAAAATGCTAGTTGGAGACGTTGATGAGTAATTTATGTTCAATATTTATTAACGATAATTCTTTTGTTTCAAAAGCATGCAAGAATACGAGCTTGACGGTCTTTTCCAAATCACAGGATTTCCGACGATAGCGTTCTTCACAGACGGAAAGTATTACAAATGGCAAGGAGAAGCTTTGCCATCAACACGCGATCTCATAGACTTCGTTTACGGAGGATATGCATCTGCAGAAGGACATCCGTTGCCTGATGTTTCATCGCTTACATTTTTTAATATCTATCATGTGAAAAGGATGCTCAGAAACATTTCGATTGGAGTGGTCGGGGCTATTATTTTGGGAATTATTGGTGGGATTGCCTATTTCTGTTGTTTTGGGGAGAGCAAAACGAGAGGGAAATCTGGTTTGAAAGGCCTCTTCTCAGGTAAGGCTTCGAGAAACATGGAATGGGACCCCGCGTTAGAAGAGCGAGCTACAGTAACATCTATTACTGCTGATGTTGATGATGCTGAGTTTGTCCTACCGGAACTTGCTTAACTAAGGTTCTTGAAAAGAAATATGATGAGGTAATCGAAGATAAGTCTGTATTTTTTGTACTTCAATAATTTTGGCAGTCATAACTCTTCTTCATAAAATAATTTGACACCTCATTACAAAATAAAAAAATACTGTGTTTTTCATTGGGATGTCTCAGGAAAATCTTCGGATATTAGCAGATTAGAAAAGAGATTCGGGACCTTTTGTGGGTATTATGGTAGAATATTGCCATCGCAGGCAGAATAATAGGGGAATAACGGTGGAGAATATTTGAGAAGGACAAAAGAAATTGATAAAATGCAATTTCCAGAATTTTAAGCCAGAGGTTAAGGATGAAAACTTAGGATTCCTACTATCTGATACTACCTAGGAATATTAGATAAGCAACCAGTGTCCAATATTTAAAAGAAGGAATTACCCCTTAGAGATAATGACTGTGATAATTCTATATCCACTAATTACTCTTTTTCTCAGGCTCCACCTTAATTTGATATGATTGATTGACGATTTCTTAGTTGTTGAAAATGAATTAATATAAAGCAATGGTAATTTTTTTAGGTCTAACAATTACATACGACAATGTGAACGCAAGACATCATGGATGCAATTGAATCGAAAAATCTCAATATTTCATGAATTCTACCACACACACAATCACCCCTGAGTTTTAAGCGATAAAATCAGTTACTCTTGGAGTAATTTTGATAACTAAAAAATCTCCGTTGTAAACACAGCGAAGGTCAAATTACAAAAATTATATTGTTAGAAGATCAAATTTCGCAAATCCTTAAAAAGGAGTAAATATATTTTAGATTTCTCAAAATGAAAGGAAAAGGCAAGAAAGCAAATCACAACGATTCTGAATCTTCTTCTGACGATGAAACTCAGAAGAAGAGTCTTCTCACCAAAGTTCAAGAAAACAAGCTAAACCAAATAAAGCCACATTTACAAGAAAAGACTAATTTCATCCCTGAACCAGATACTGATGAAACTGAAGACATGCCACCTTATGTTGTTGTCGTCCACGGGCCTAAAAAATCAGGAAAAACAACACTCATTCAATCATTAGTCAAACATTACACCCATCACAAAATCAGTTCGGCCGCTGGTACAATTACATTGAGAACTGGTAAACGAGGAAGAATAACATTGATTGAATGTCCCAATGACATTCAAAGTATGATCGACCTTGCGAAAATCGCAGATCTCTGTCTATTGCTTATCGATGCCTCTGTGGGTTTTGAAATGGAGACATTTGAATACTTGAGCATTCTTCAAGTACCACCATACCCTATATACCCTCTCTAAAGCTTATTATCTCATTAGAGTCACGGTTTTCCAAACGTCATGGGAATATTAACCCACCTGGATTTCTTTAAAGAAAACAAACAAAAGCGAAACAATAGAAAATCGCTTAAGAAGAGATTCGCACAGGAAGTCGGAGAGAGTTATAAGCTATTTTACCTCTCCGGTATCAAGAACGGCTACTACATCAGGCTTGAGGTACAATTTGCTTACTATTTCTTGAAAACTAACTGATAACGTTATTTTCTAGATCCAAAACCTGGCCAGATACATCTCAATCATTAAATGCCGTCAGACTGCATGGAAGTCAGGTCATTCACATGTCTTGGTTGATAGATTCGAGCTTCTTGGCGATGAAGAGTACAAAGACGAAGAAGACGAAGCGACCGTGGCGATGTTCGGTTATGTCAGAGGGTGCTCTTACCGACTTAACGATATGATTCACATTGTCGGGCTTGGTGACTACAAGCTGAAAGATATTGCTCTGCTTGACGACCCTTGTCCACCTTTAATGAAGGGCAAATTCGACCTAAACGAGGGTGAAAGCGACGACGAGGGCAAGGATAAAGATAAAGGCGATATGGAAGAAGAAGGAGAGGCTGGTGGAGCTGATGACGCTAATAAAGCGGGTTCTAAGAAAAAGAAGAAGAGAAGAACGTTGAAACAAACGGAAAGGATCATCTATGCTCCTCAAAGCAACCTCGGATACTTGAACTATGACAAAAACTCCGGTTATATTACGATTCCGGATAATCACATCATGTTTACCAAAATCGAAGAAGAGCGCGTTGATGAGTTCGGTCGAAAATACAAGGTAAAAAGAGCTAACTCGAATCATTGCTGATACAAGTTTGTTAGGTTGTTGTTAATAATGAAGGAGGTGAGGGTGTCCAGATGGTTCGAAAATTGCAGGAGCTGGAGAAAGGTATCAACGAAAAGTTGAACGAAGAGACCGAAGCGTTCTTGCTTGACGGCATTAAAATGGACGTTGGAACGGATGAAGAGGAGAGTGTGGCTGCAGAGGTAAATTTGAATTAGATTGGCTAGTGTATAAATGAGAATAGGATCCTCATTCAAAGGATTTCAACCAAAAGAAAAAAGAGATGAAGGACCTGTTTGAATCTTCTGTCGCAGCATCAAATAAGATTCTCGAAGGACAAGACAACATCGTCGTTACTGATGTGTCTAAACAAATTTATGAGTAAAAATCCGATTCCCTTCGAGTTATTGATCTCAATTATTGAAAAATAGCGACATTGGGCTTGATTTTAGAGGCTCAACCCATGCTGGATTGGACTGCTCACACTACCGAGCTGCTGAACTCAAATCAAGAGAGTTTTATCTGAAAATGGTGAAGAGAAAGTTCGTCACTGGCGCGAATTTCCTTGAGGAAGGAATGGATGAAGAAGATGGAGAAGGAGAGAACCCACAAGAAGAAAAGGGAGAGAGCAAGGCACCTCCTCGTAACCCAGAAAATGGAGAGGAAGAAGATGATGACGACGAAGACGAGGAAGATGACAGCCCTGAAGCGAAGCAGAGAAGGGCGGAAAAGAGAAGAAAAGCTGCTGAGGCCGAAGAACAAAAGAAGAAAGAAAAGGAAGCGAAAGAGAAATCAGTCAGAGACCAGCTCAAGGATACACTGCTGAACGCGGACTATGGAGTTTATAAGAGAGGTTGCTACGTGAAGATTGAAGTGTCAGGAATCAAAATCAAACACTACAAAAAGTTCGGACCTGAAATCCCTCTGATTCTCGCGAGAGTCAATCCAGCAGAGGACACTTTCGGTTTCCTCAAGGTACAATTATAAAGACATGCGTTTTCTTATAATTTTTTAGATCAGAGTTAAGAAACATAGATGGTACACTAACCTCCTCAAATCGAACGATCCTCTCATCTTTTCCATCGGCTGGCGTCGGTTCCAGTCTCTGCCTATCTTCGGTCTCGAAGAGACCGACAGTCGACTGAGAATGATCAAATATACTCCACAACACGACTTCTGTCTTGCAGTATTTTACGGAAGTTTCGCGCCTCAAGATTCAGGAGTTATTTGTACTCAAACAGTGAGCAGCGAGGTTTCCAAATTCAGAATAGCTGCGACGGGCTACGTCATCGAACTCAATTACTCTTACCAGCTTGTGAAGAAGCTGAAATTGGTGGGAGAACCTCTCAGAGTGTTCAAAAACACCGCCCTTGTCAAAGGCATGTTTAACTCGAAGCTTGAAGTCGCTAAATTCGAAGGAACACCTATCAAAACGGTCAGTGGCATCAGAGGTCAGATCAAAAAAGCGGTCAACGAAGGACCTGACGGCACCTTCAGGTATATATCACACCTCTCCTATTTCGTTTACTAACTAAATGAATCTTAACAGGGCCAGCTTTGAGGACAAAATCTTGATGAGTGACATCATATTCTGCAGGACATGGGTCAATATCCAGCCTGAGAAATATTACAATCCGCTCATTTCCTTCCAAGAGTAAATAACCCTCGACTGGCTATCCAACTAACCAATTATTTGAATTAACAGCGTTCGACTGATGAAAACGACGTGGGAGCTTAGAAAGGAGAAACAGATAGACGTTCCAACAAATGTAGACTCTGAGTATAAAATCGTCGAGAGAAAAACGCGAGTTTTTAACCCGTTGCTGATTCCGAAAAAACTCGAGGAGAATCTGCCATTCAAATCCAAAGAGAAAATTATCAAGAAGTCGAAGCACGAAAAGTTGATCATGAATGAGTTGAAGCCGCTCAAATCTCTGACAACTGATAGCGAAAAGGAAGTCTATGCTTTGATTCAGCGATTGAATACGATTAAAAACGAAAGAGTAAGATTTGTGATGTGATGACGAAATGTTGAACTTTTGTTTTAATAGAAAAAAGCTGAGAAGGAGAAGAAAGCAGAGAAGTTTGAATTGAAGCAAAAGATGCATTTCGGTGAGAGAAGAGAAATGCATGAAAGGAAAAAAGAGTATCAGAAAAAGAAAACAAAAGAGAGATATGCGAAAAAGGTCAAGAAACAGTAGTTAGGCTATAGTTCTGTTTGTATAAAACTAGATTGGTATGTTCTCAATTGTTTGGGTTATAATGTGTAATGTTGTATTGTGTGTCAAAAAATAATCGGTTGGATATTTGATTTTTGAAGAAAAAATATTTCTTTCTTCTTGAAAAGGTTTGATATTTCGAAGATTCACATTCAATTTAATTCTGAACCAGAATTAGTGAGGTAGAGACACAGAACAACGGCTAGGGAAAATGAAACAGGTATCGCTATATCAGACAAGAATAAGGAGCAATTGTATTCAAATAAGCAAATTTTTTTTTTTGAAACTTTCGATTAAGAGCTCGCGAAATAGCAGATTGCTGGCCAATCTTAGAAAACATTCCGCAAGGCTGTGAACTTAGAATGATAGAAGCAGAGAATCTCATTTAATTGAACTTCACCAAGCACCGAGAAGCAGCCTGGGGTTCGAAAAATTGATTATTTCTTTATCGCGTATATCATCATGATGATTTGCTTAGATTTGGTCAGAATACTTACCATTCGTATTAAGCTATTGAAGTAGCGTTGTTTTTCTCAATTTAGCATTTAGAAAGCTGTATTCTAAACGAGTTGAGGAGCTCATTAGATGCTACCTGCTCCAAAAACTTGTCGGTTTAACAGGCAGCACGCTCCGAGCTCAAAGTCTCTTTGTTATTTCTTAACTGGAAGAGGACTTTGCGAGCTATCTAGCTGAACAATCAAAATCAGCACTTTAAATTTGATATTATGAGCATTATTCAGAAATTAAAAAGCGTGCCCGAAGAATTACAACTTCGAGTAGGCTAGGATACTCATCCTTTCTCGCTCTTAAAGAACACTCATTATAAATGCATTTGCTTCTGTTTATAATAAAGACTCCAGGAAAGATGATTTTTTGTTTTTTTTAATACTTCGAGTCTTTTATTTGAGCAATAAATCCTATAATTAAGCCAATGAAATTCTGCCTAAGATCTGAATTATCTCATGAGGTGGTTATTAATGAGCACAAACACTGACTGAGAACGTTTAATAAAAAATAAAATTTATTTGGTGTTACCAGAGGACAAAGAATCATTAATAAATTTCTTTAATTAGGAGGCGCTCGGAATAATTAGAAATCAATAAGGTTGGTGCGTTAGTTCGTAATTTTTATTGAAATATATGAAATATTTGAGAAAAAATAATTCACGGGGATAGACAACGAAAAAATTTACGGCATAAAGCGAGTTGTGGCAAAGTGCGTGATGCATAAATGACAAATCAAGAGTTCTGCTGAGAATAATGATTAGCTATTGCATTTCGATTGCAAGATGATTCACGCTCTATTATTTCGATAAAAAATCCAAGAATAAAGTAAAAGCAGATGAAATAGTCACGTTAAGTCGTTTGTTTTTGATTGGACGTAGAGGACACGTATATTTAGTTGAGATTTAAAAGGACACCGACCATTCGGTGTCTTAGAACATTAGGAGTTGAGAGCATTGAATTCTTGAATGGCTATTAAATTTTGAGACTCATTTTTTTAATGTCCATTTCTGTTTCTATGAAAGCAAAAGAGAATCTAGCAAACTTTTTATTCGTTTTGAAAATGCTTTGTTGGATAGCATTCCTAAACGATTGATCATCAGAGAGACTCTGAGTAGTCCAGCACCTCAATTGAACGATGCAACACGTCTTAACTGGAACCGATGAAATGCCTGCTGTCAGATCCTTGCCTGTTTACTATGTTTCTCCGATACGAATCAAAGAGATTCAAATAGTAAGAATCCCAATTTGCTGATTTCAGAAAAAAATTTGGTCTTGAAAATTAAAATTTTTAAAGTCGCATAATGAGAATATGCCCAGTTCTAAATTTAGATTATTCCAAACATCCATCTTTAGATCTCTGCATCTAATCCCATCCTAGTTCGATTGCCATGAAAATTTTTTTCATGAGATTTTGAAAGCCTATAGTTTAGAGAAATTCGGAGATCATGGTAATAAAAATTTAAGAAAAAGCATCGGTTTAAATTAATTAATTTGATTTAGGCACGAAAACCATCTTCATAGGAAAACTAAGAATTATGTTCCAAGCAAGGCTCACTCCTTTCTTCAAGAAAGTCGTGGTTCTGGCATTTCTTATATCGTTGACGCGAGGTGATTGTGATTCCAGCTGTGTAACCTGCTCGATGCCGGATTCTCCAACCAGTTGTACGAGTTGTGATGACTCAAGGTATTTAGACACGAATGATAATATGTGCAAGTTATGCGATTCTTCATGTTTAACTTGCACAGGGCCATTAGCGACGGACTGTTCAACATGTCCATCAACAAGTTATAAAGAGACGGACAATTCTTGTGTTCCGTGCGACTCTTCCTGCTTAACTTGTACGGGACCACTCTCCAATGAATGCGCCTCGTGTTCTTCAGCCAAATACCTTGCAACTGATAATACTTGTGGTTTATGCGATTCTTCATGTCTAACTTGCACAGGACCTTTATCGACTGAATGCTCTTCATGCTCTTCAAACAAATACCTAGCCCTCGATAATTCATGTGCTGATTGTGACTCTTCATGTTTAACCTGCACAGGACCTTTAGCTACAGAGTGCATTTCATGTCCAGCAAACAATATTCACTTTGCTGATAATTCTTGTGGTGAATGCGATCCTTCATGTCTCACTTGCACAGGGCCATCATCTACTGAATGTTCTTCATGCTCTTCAACCAAATACCTAGCCCCTGATAATTCTTGTGTCTCATGTGATTCTTCTTGCGCAACATGCACAGGACCATCAGCCAATGCATGTACTTCATGTCCGGAAAACAAGATTCACTTCGCTGATAATTCATGTGGTGAATGCGATCCTTCGTGTTTAACTTGTACAGGACCATCAGCGATAGAATGTGCTACGTGCTCTTCAACCAAATATTTAGCCGCTGATAATTCTTGTGTTGATTGCGATCCTTCATGTTTAACCTGCAATGGGCCTTTAGCGACACAATGTACTTCATGTCTGCCACCACAAACCCTTGCCGCAGACAATTCTTGTAGTTCATGTCATCCTTCTTGTTTGACCTGCTCAGGACCATCAGCGACAGAGTGCACTTCATGCCCAGTAAATAAGATTCATTTCACGGATAATTCCTGTGGCGAATGCCACCCTTCATGTTTAACCTGCACTGGGCCTTTGACAACAGAATGCACTTCATGTCCAGCGAATAAGATTCACTTCGCTGATAATTCTTGTGGCGAATGCGATCCTTCCTGTGTAACTTGCACAGGACCATCATCTACTGAATGCAATTCATGCTCTTCAATCAAATATTTAGCCGCTGATAATTCTTGTGTCGATTGCGATCCTTCGTGCTTGGCCTGCACCGGGCCATCAGCGACAGAATGCTCTTCATGTCCAGCCAACAAAATTCATTTCGCTGATAACTCTTGCGGCGAATGCGATTCATCATGCTTAACTTGTACAGGACCACTGACAACAGATTGTTTGACATGTCCGACAACAAGTTTCCAAGCAGCTGATAATTCGTGCGTCTCATGCGATTCTTCCTGTTTGACGTGTACAGGGTCATCATCCACAGAGTGCGCTTCATGTCCAGCAAACAAGATTCACTTTGCTGATAATTCTTGTGGTGAATGCGATCCTTCGTGTTTAACTTGTACAGGACCATCAGCGATAGAATGTGCTACATGCTCTTCATCCAAATATTTAGCCGCTGATAATTCTTGTGGTGAATGCGATCCTTCGTGTTTAACCTGTACAGGACCTTTAACTACGGAGTGCACCTCATGTCCAGCAAACAAAATTCATTTCGCTGATAACTCTTGTGGCGAATGCGATTCTTCATGTTTAACCTGCACAGGACCACTGGCAACAGATTGCTTGGCATGCCCGACAACAAGTTACAAAGAAGCTGATAATTCTTGTGCACCATGCGATTCTTCTTGCGCAACATGCACAGGACCATCAGCGACAGAGTGTACTTCATGTCCAGCAAACAAGATTCACTTCGCTGATAATTCTTGTGGCGAATGTGATCCTTCGTGTTTAACTTGTACAGGACCTTTAACAACGGATTGTTCAACATGTCCGACAACGAGTTACAAAGCAGCTGATAATTCTTGTGTTCCATGTGATTCTTCCTGCTTGACGTGTACAGGATCATCAGCGACAGAGTGTACTTCATGTCCAGCAAACAGGATTCACTTCGCTGATAATTCTTGTGGCGAATGTGATCCTTCATGTTTAACCTGCACAGGGCCTTTAACAACAGATTGTTCAACATGTCCGACAACAAGTTTCCAAGCAACTGATAATTCGTGCGTCCTATGCGATTCTTCCTGCTTGACGTGTACAGGGTCATCATCCACAGAGTGCGCTTCATGTTCTACAACCAAATACCTAGCTGCCGATAACTCATGTGCTGATTGTGATCCTTCGTGTTTGACTTGTACGGGATCATCAGCCACAGACTGCACTTCATGTCCTCCACCACAATCCCTTGCAGCTGATGGCTCTTGTGTTACATGTGATCCCTCATGTCTAACCTGCACAGGACCATTACCAACAGATTGTTCGACATGTCCCACAACAAGTTACAAAGAAACAGATAATTCGTGTGCACCATGCGATTCTTCTTGCGCAACATGCACTGGACCATCAGCCAATGCATGTACTTCATGTCCTCCATCACAATCCCTCACTGCTGATAATGCTTGCATACTATGTGATCCTTCCTGTGTAACTTGCACAGGACCATCATCTACTGAATGCACTTCATGCTCTTCAACCAAATACCTAGCTGCAGATAATTCATGTGCTGATTGTGATCCCTCATGTCTAACCTGCACAGGGCCATTGCCCACCAATTGCGCATCATGTTCGTTACCGCTATCTCTTGCAGAAGATAATTCTTGTAGTTCATGTCATCCTTCATGTTTGACCTGCACTGGACCCTCAGCGACAGAATGCGTTTCATGCTCTTCAACCAAATACTTGACAGCCGATAACTCTTGTGTTCTATGTGATCCTTCATGTGCAACTTGCACAGGACCGTCCGCCACAGAATGTAATTCATGTCCTGCTTTGAAAACTCTTGCACCTGATAACTCATGTATTTCGTGTGATTCTTCGTGTTTAACTTGTACTGGGCCATCAGCCACTAACTGCGCCTCATGTTCGCCCACAAAATATCTTGCGACTGATAACTCTTGTGCTGCGTGTGATGCTTCATGCTTAACATGCTCAGGACCTTTACCAACGGATTGTACTTCATGTTCACCCACAAAATACCTTGCGGCTGATAACTCTTGCGCTGCCTGTGATTCTTCCTGTTTAACGTGTATAGGGTCCTCAACGATGGAGTGCTCTTCCTGCCCTGATTCGAAATACCTCATGAGTGATAACTCTTGTGCTTCATGTGATTCTACATGCGCAACTTGCTCCGGACCGCTCAGTACTGATTGTCTCTCTTGTGACAGCAATGGTTACGTCTACGTGTCAGCCACTCACACATGCGAGCCGTGTTACACCGGCTGTGCCACGTGCTTGGGTATCGGAGCCACCGACTGTCTCACTTGCATTCCTAGTTACTTTTACGATGCAGGTACGACTTCTTGTGTCATATGTGACGCCTCATGTCTGACTTGCAGTGGTTCTTTGGCAACAGAATGCCTTACTTGTCCACCAGGAACTTACCTCTTAGCCTCTAATAGTTCCTGTGTTGCTTGCACTGAAAACGGATTTTCTATTCGTGATACTGACTGCATTGAATGCGATCCTACCTGCAAAACTTGTGTGGATACCACTCCAACTGGCTGTCAATCCTGCAATAATCCAACCAGTTATTTTCTCTTGAGTAATACTAGCTGTGTTTCATGCACTGAAGCTGGATATTATGTGGATGCCACTAATAATTGCAGCCTCTGTGACGCAACATGTCAGACTTGTAATACAGATCCACCATATTGTTTGACTTGTGCATCTTCTTATTATTTTGTGACAATGAATAATACTTGCTTGAGCTGTACTGTCGAACATTACTTCCAGGACGGAATTTATTGTACTCCTTGTGATTCTTCCTGCTTAACTTGCTCTGGGCCTCTCGCCACGGATTGCCTGAGCTGCAACCCGGGAGAATATATCCTCTTGAGCAATCATTCATGCGTTGCTTGTAATATAAATGGATATTCCGTGGTCGGAGGAATTTGTATTCAATGTGACCTGTCATGTGCTCAATGCAGCGGTTCTGGTCCTGCAGAATGTACCTCTTGTTATCTCGGTACAACTTTTTTCGTGGCAAGTAATACTTCCTGCACAGCATGTAACGAAGACGGATACTACCAAAATGGAGGTAATTGCAGTCTATGTGACCCAACATGCCAAACCTGCAATACAGGATCTCCATATTGCTTGACCTGTGCCACTGGTTACTATTTTGTGACTGCTAACAATACTTGTGTGACCTGTGATGTTGACAGCTTCTTCATTGATGGCAGTTATTGCACGCCTTGCTCCTCAACCTGCAGACGGTGCTCTTCTACCAGTGCACTTGATTGCCAAGATTGCTTTCCAAGTGTAAGTTACTTCATCAATGAAGTTGTTGGCAATAACACCTGTGTTGATTGCGCGGTAGATGGGTACTCGCCAATAGGAACGAACTGTACCCAATGTGAAGCTTCCTGTCGAAGATGTGCAGATACCTCAGACACAGGATGCACGGCTTGCTATCCCTCGATGTATCTTCTAACTTTTAATAACAGTTGCAATCCCTGTACCACTCCGGGGGTGTACGTTAGTGGATTCAATTGTGAGTATTGCGATCCCAATTGCTATGTTTGCGCAGGTACAGCAACCACCTGCACAGGTTGTTTTCCAGGAAAATTCCTAGTTGATTCAAATGGTTCATGCGTCACATGTGATGTAGATGATTTTTTTATCAATGGTACTTATTGTACTCCTTGTGACCCAAGTTGTAGGCTTTGCTCTGGTCCAACTGCAACAATGTGTCAAGCATGCCACACTGGCGAATATTATTTCACCTCAAACCACAGTTGTGTTGATTGTAGTACCGATGGATTCTCTCCCATCGGTGACAACTGCACTGCTTGCGATTCTAGTTGTCGACGATGCACTGATACGACCGACACAGGCTGTACCGCTTGCTATTTCCCGACAGATTATCTGATTACGAGCAATAATACATGCAATCCCTGCACAGCAACAGGATTTTTCGTGAATGGACTTAATTGCGATCCTTGCGACTCAAATTGTTATGACTGCGTTACTTCTGCCACATATTGCACCTCATGTAACTCCGGTCAATATCTTGTAATCTCGAATCAGACTTGTGTTGACTGTAACGTCGATGATTTCTATATCAATACCATCCCCACTCCTCAACAATGTGACCTATGCCATAGCGATTGTAGGCTATGTACAGATAGCATAGATACAGCGTGCACTGCTTGCCATACAGGCAAGTGGCTCGTTCTCGCGAACAACTCATGTACAGTTTGTGATGAAGAAGGCTATTCCGCCGTTGGGGAAATCTGTGTCCAATGCGATACAAGCTGCAAGCATTGTACAGACACTACAGCCACTTCCTGCACAGAGTGCTATTTAGGACTATATCTCCTTGCAACAAATAATAGTTGCGTGACTTGTGACGAAGATGGCTACTTCATTGATGGTCTTGAATGTAAGCTTTGCGATGCTACCTGTCGAAGGTGTAATGACACACTTCCAACCGCTTGTACTGCCTGTTACGCCGACATGTATCTCTTCGATAATAACGGTAGTTGTATACCTTGCACTGATGATGGGTATTTCCAAACTGGACTCTATTGTAAGCTTTGCGACACTACATGTAGAACTTGTGATGGAACTGAGCCTACAGACTGCTTAACATGTTATCCATACAGCAGCCCGGATCATGAGTACCCACACTACTACGTCGAAAACAGGACTTGTCTTGCTTGTGATAATGTCGACAGTTTCTTCGTTGACGGGATTTACTGCAAAGACTGCCACGAAA
>ENA-UOTX01000906-UOTX01000906.1-compost-metagenome-genome-assembly--contig:-NODE-906-length-27094-cov-6.589259_pt1 | contig 27094 bp, 16 predicted proteins | sample MGYA00238143_ERZ746982 | MGnify/ENA primary metagenome ERZ746982 (study PRJEB28758, sample SAMN06268862) | compost metagenome | isolation source: single cell | place: USA: California, Emeryville, Joint... | reverse complement strand
TATTTGTGAAGACAGAGCCAGGATAACATTGTTGGAGCCATAGCAGCTCTTGAACGAAGAGGGTTGCTGCGTGATCGCTGTTGGCTTCTACATACTCTTTTTTGCAATCAAGGACTCTGACTGTATGCCATTCACGAGAAGCACGAGTTCTGGCGTTGTATATTTTGTAAGCCGATGTTTCTGCTATGAGCTCGAAATCGTTATACAGGAGTTTGGTCTTGGGAGGGATAGTAAAGTGCTTATCCTCTTTTTCATTGCTTTTTGGAAGCATTTCTTTTTTTCTGCTGGCTTTCTTGTTTTGGGATTTGAGATCTGAGAGTTAATAAATAATTTTAATCTTGTTAATCTTGAGTAATTAATTAACTGTTCGAGTCTTAATTTGGTAACTTTCTGAAGTCTTAATTAATTACATGAACTGACTGGAAGCCAGATATTACTATCACTCATTTTTTTATTCAGAGAAGAAATTATAATTATTGAAGCCTAGTCGACTTCTGTTCATGCTATTTACTCAAAAATCGATAATGAGGCGCAGTAAAGGAGGCGTAACAGCATTTCAAGCTGACTTTTTGAATTATCCCTATGTCTCGAGAATCTTTGGGAATTGATTGACATATATGAGAATCTCTCAAAGATTTTTTGAAATAACTCTCTTATTCAAGCTTGTTTAGGTTACTTTCATAAGGAAAACTAACAAAACACAAATTTTTGTTTGTTGTAGCATAAGGATTCTGAAGTTTCATAAAATCGGTTTCTCTCTTCGTATTGCTTTAGTTAAAATAAAAAAGTAACATCAAAATGGCGTTCCTAACTTTGGGAAAAATGGAAATTTGAGAGGTAGTTAGATGGTTGAAATTTTTTCTCAATCGTATTTAACATTCACTCTAAAATTACCGAGTGAAAAATGATTCTGAAATCTCAAAATGGATATTACGAGGTTAATGAGGTTAATTGTAGACTTAACCCTAAGACCTCATGAAAAAGTGTACTCTTCTCTGATAATAAGTGCGTTGAAGATTAAAAAATTGATTTTGGGTCATTTGTTGGATTTAATTTCACATTGATGTCCATCTTACAAAAAATTTCTAGAAAACTTCAGTAGATTTCAAGATAAGCAATGAGCTACCTAAACTCATATATTGCAAACTCAACACAAAAAGAGCAAGAACCTAGAATTATTTCAGGTAATGATCTCAATACGAAAATCGTTTTTTTCCGCACGAAAATATGCTGTGCTCGAATGATTTGCTACTATAATTCCTGCAACACTCGATTTTCAATATTTTTTTCTTATGAATGTTATGGAATAATTCTTTGATTTGATTTATTTCTTCAATACTGTAGTATCATACCATATCATTATTATGTAGGCTACCATCACTAATGTAAAACAGATGCATAATTTTATGCAAATCTGAAACTTTCTTCTCCTTCACAGATGGCAAGTAGCAACTTCTCAGCCAACTCTTCCTTTGTGCGATATTCTGGAAGATCAATTTTAGCGAAGCTAATTTGAAAAAATCAGTTGTAAAATCTAAATCAGTTGGTTTACCAAGCATGACTCTTAGGAAGCGAAGTCACGGGATCACTTGTTTTCTGAATTGTCAGATATCTGTTTTTGAATCCTTCAGGCACAGCTCGAGGTAGACCTATTGATAGAAAGGATTAATATCCAGCTTTGTTCATTAGAGACCTGTTCCGAAGAACAAAAGTGCTGAAAGATTTTCTTGATCATAGTCTTTAACGATCTCCCAGAACCAGACAATCTGCTCAGACTCAATGGTGTAGCCTCCTTCGTAGTGGGTGTTTGCTTTGAAATCATCGAAGTCAATAGCTGGGTCTCCAGCGATCAGTTTATCGAGTTCAGCGACAGAGAAAATTTTCAGGTATCCTGGATCAACAAAGCGGTGGGATCCTTGTTTAAAGGCATTGACAGGACCCTCAATAGAGTTCATAAGCTGTTGGTCAGTCTCTGCTACAGGAATGGCCACCTCACGATCTTATAAATGAATAGTTATTTATGGAAAACTGAGTTTGAGCTGTCATACCTGTGATGAGTTTGAGGAATGAACGAGCGAAGTTAACTGGTACCGTGAGCTTGTTAAGAACCGCCTGTAAATAAACATTAAGAAACTGATATCTCTCTCTCATTCTTACATAACCAATGATGCAACCAGCGAAATGGAAGTAGGACAAATATTCTGGGATATTGCAGGATTTTGGATCAGGCTGAATACCCATTTCATTTTCTGATTTCTTGAAGAGACCGAATGCTGGATCAAACAACTTCTTGCATACAAGCGAGAGCCATTCGTTTCTTAGGGCACCTTAAATTGAATAAATTAATCCTTATATGAATCATCATTTTTGATATTACTTGTATCGTATCCATCTTCACCGGAGAATCCAACTCTGAATTCTGTGTTGGCAATCCTAGAAGAAGGATGTTCATCAATGAAAACTTCCAACTGTCGCTTGCTATCCTCAATAACACAAGTTTTTTGAACATCGAAGCCTAATTGTAGGTGTTATTTTAAGAAAGATGAGAAATGGGATTACTCATCGTGTACGAGTCGAGCTTATATCTTTCCTTGTCCCAAAGCGTTTTGAAAATCTCAAGTTTTTTATCAAAGCTGAGCAGCCAAGGGAAGTGTGTAAATCTTTCCTCTTCTCGTTTCACAACTATTTCAAGAACGTAGACTGAGCATGGAAGTGGAGAGAGTTTGATTCCTTGGAGGAGAGTCCTGGCCTTTTGGCTCAGTCTCATGAGCATCTCATCGTATTTGGCAATTCCAGACTCTCTGATTGATGTAATCGATCCTTCTATTTCGCCTTTTGTTTGGACTCCCCCGAATGTAGATTCTGAAGGCATCTTTTCTTCTTCTTCGATGTGGTCATTAGATTGAGCAGGAATTTGGATGTCTCCTAATTGTTTGCCTAGTATACCCATCATTCTCTCACCGATTTCTTGTAATATTCTGTGCACACGATAGACACGATACATATCGATGATCAAATCCAGAAGTGTCTCTAAGTGAGACAGATTTCCAATAGCCTCAGCGCTGCCTCTCTTAATTGCTTCGATCAACTCGAATATCTGAATGGAATACAAATACATATTCTTGAACCCTTTGCTATCGAGTAAGCCTCCCAACACTCTTTTCACACTGGAGCATAACGTTCGTTGCTCATCAGAGAATTTATCACCAGCTTGTTTCAAGCTTCCAGCGATGTTTTCAGATTGCTTGACAATTAACTGGATAAAGAGTTGGTTTTTTTGTATATCTTTGTCTTCGTGAATAGCTTTAAGTAAGGTCTCAAGTTCCGATTTGTCAAGTTCGCCCTGAGAGATTCGCTTGAGCTGAGAAACCCATTCGCTGAGCATCACGTTAGCAGATTCAATACTAGCTGCGTATTCTTTCTGCAAAATGTTCAAGAAATTGGAGAAAACTTCTTTATTTTCAAGACAGAATATGATTTTATTAAACAGATTCTTCTTCATTCGAGAATGCTTGGGAAGTCCAATAATGCAGTTAATGGCGCTTTGAATTGAAGCTGATGTTTGTTGCGGAGTTCGGTCATAAGGAGTCAGATCCCTGAGCTCAAATTTGGCAATAATGTTAATGGCCTTTTTAAGAATACTTGAATTAGTGATTTCTAATTCTAAAATCTTCTTGCAAATTCCAGCCCATGCATTCTTTGTTGCGTCCGCTGAAGCATAGATTTTGACTTTATTCTTGAAGGGAAGCACTCCAACAATTTTTTCGGTAGCTGCCACGACTTCATCGAAATTTTCTAATTCAAGAGCGTTTTTCTTATTCACTGAGTTTTGGATATATTCCTCTAATATGTTCATCAAATCCTCGCTGAAAATCGTAATTTTAGATTTAAATTCATCTTTAGTGAGGTTTGCATTGAAGTATGAGTTGAATTCCTTCAATAACGCTTGACTTGATGGGTCCATCGAATAGAGAGTCAAGATAATATCAAGAATCCTGATTTCGTTAAGTGGGTTTGCCGCAAGATTAGTGAAAAGTGCCACAAAGCACTCTTTAGCGGGTTGATCTTTTGGAGGATTAAGAATGTAGCTGATAACCCAATGTTCTAAAAATCTATTCGAGGCGTGATAAAGATTGCGGCGAGCTACACCAGCTTTCCCTTGATGCTCAAGATAGAAGTTTATATATGTCTTGAATACTTGCTGTTTTTCAGAGTCAGAGTCGAACAATATGGATCGCCCGGGGAAGAACGCTGCATCAAATCCTCTGCCGACATAGAATGTATAATCTCCTTCATAGATGTATCCATAGAATCCATATTGATCCTCGGTACCAATCACTTCTATCTCAGTAGTCTCTTTCGGTTCTTCGTTTTCAGCGGGTTGGTCAGCAGGTATTTCTTCGCTTTCATTTTGCTGTCCAGTTCCTTCATTCGAGTCGTTTGAATCTGCGTCGTCTTCCCTATAGATCTGTCTCCATTTCGCACCCTCGTCTGATCTAGCACGAAGACGCAGCAAGCAGTCCTCTCTGAACTCTCGATAGACAGGATTGAGCATTCCTGCATACATGTCATCCAGGGATAGAAGTGCAACAGTTTGCTCTAGCTCTGTTTCGAGATTGAAGATGTATTTGTTCAGCTCGGGATCGACTTCTATAAATTTAGTTTCTTGGATATTTCCAATGATTGAGTGTATTTTGGCTTCGATTTTATTTCTGAGTTTTGAAATATCTTCTGCTTCCTGTCCAGAAAACAGTCTGAAAGGAGCATATTCATCATTATCATCCTCTTGCTCAGGTTTTTCTTCAGAGAAGAGCTTCTGAACAACCAATTTGTCAAGTTGCCTCACAAGGTCACCATTGAGAGGTTTCTGCTTTTCTATTGACAAAGAATAGTGCGTTAGTCAGCAAATAATAATGGTAATAAATGTAAGTACTGCTATTTTTAACTCCTTTAAGTTCAGGATGTGCCTTCTTCACGACTTCGTCTAAGAAGCTAAAATGATTTAAGGACAACTATTGAGACAGTATAAGTTTACTTGAGTGGCTTTGGGAATTTGTCTTTAACCTCGCGAGTAAACTTAAGTCCCCACCTAGATGTAGTATCTTCCAATCCTGAATTCGCATAGACGTTTTTCTCTGTGGTGACATAGCTTTTCATGGCGTCTGTTTTCTCAACAAACATTTCGAATAGCCTGCAGAAAGGGTCTGATCCTGGAGACTGATTTTTTGGAGGAGTATTGCAATTGTTTCTCAGGTAGGCATCCCAGTGGCAACCAGCGGAGAAAGCTAACTTATTATCGACATTCTTTCCTTCCAAGATTGCTCGAACGAGCAGAGCTTTACGGTTGGGATCTTCAATGTTCGTTACTAGTAAAGGACTGCTTTTTGAATCATCGATCTTTGAAGCAAGCTGCACGTCCTTGAAGTGTAATTCGATTTTATTAGTATAATCATCAAGCTTGCTATAGTCTCTATCGAAGTGAAGAATACTTCTGATGCATTGATATTCATCTTCGTTGAATTCTTTGAATTTGCTAAAGAAATTCTCTTGAACATTGGAAGGGTTGAGCTGTGCATATGCATTCACAATTTGATCGTGAACTTGAACGCGAAGAACATCAATCAACAAGAAAAGTTCTGTGATGGTTCTCCCTTTCAATAGATTGTCTGTAATGATCTCTTCGAGCTGAGCAATGGTTTCAAGACTAGTCCGAGAAGCGTAATTTGAAGCCTTCCAATCTGTTCTTAAAGCATTTCTAATTGTTTGAGCATAGGCGTGGCATATTTGGCTTCTCTTGAAAGTTTCTAGTTCTTTGCTAGTTAAGACACGAAGAGCATTAAGGCATTTTTCGATGGTGAGTCTTGCGTAATATTCATGACTTGTGATAACTTCGTCACCTTGCTTGAGAGTAAATGCAGGAGTACCTCTTTCAAAGAAGCTGGTAACAAGACCAGAATTCACTGGGTATGTTGGAGGCTGAATAATGTGAAGAGCATAGTCAAGGAAAGTGAGTTCCTGTGGTTCGGATAACTCTTGGAAGTTCAGAGTCGCAGTATCGAAAATATGCGTTGAGACTTTAAGCTCAGAGGCGTAAGCTCTTAGCTCAGGATATTTTCTCAGAATTAGACTCATGAGAATGTGACTCTGTTTCAAACTTTCGAAGTCCTCAAAGATTTTTTCATCCGATTTAAAGTCGTCGAAATTTCTTTGGTCTTTGAAAATGGTATTTCGCCAGATCTTCTCGTTTCGCGCAACAATTGAAGCAGCTAGCTGTTTGACGATTGTCTTGGATAACTGACTAAGTGAGTTATTGAGATAATCAACAATATTTTGGCCGCTTTGTCCCAATGAAGTCCAATCTACATAATTATATTGAAAGTTAATACATAAATTAACAAGGTTATTCTTACCATGTCCAGACTTTAGAGTTACAGTGAAATCGCTTGTGGATTTTACCTCTCCATTTGAAAGCTCGTTAACAGTGAACAGATCCTGATAGATTTTTTTGAAAAGGTTTGGATTTTCAAACAAGTATGGCTTCAAGGCTAGTATGGTGTCATCACCAAGGAGAACTTTTACTGAACCAGCTCTCAACAAAGCTGCTTTCAGAGCGATCTCAATTCTATTTTCAAGAGGGATTTGACTTCCAATCACCAACTCTACAATGAAAGGCAGGATTGTAGTATTCACATCTCCTTCTAGATTGAAAATATGCTCAAATATTCCATCATTTACAGCCTTCTCAGCATAGTCTTTGTTCCAAATCATCGCTAAGAGTAAATTAGTGCATTCCAGTTTCTTCACGCGTGCTTTAACCAGCGACTGGTTTAGAAGGGTTATCTTCGCTTCTTGATATATTAACTCGATATCCTTCAATTGAGCAGCTTGGAACTCATTCGCAGGAGTCTCATATAAATCAGCGTGCTTTTTGAGTCTATTTTCAACCGGTTTCAGATCGAACGCAGCTAAGACTCCAGGAAATACTCCTTCAATGTCTTTGAGGTAGAGCTCTCTTAATTTGTCATCCAATAACTTTGAGAATTTAATGTTTATCTCCTGTGAGAATTCAAAGAAGATGTTTTCACAGAGGATTGGAGGGACGAATTCTCGATTAACTTTTGGAACTACTGCAATTACTTTTTCATGGAAGCCATAGTAGAGAATAGCACTAAACAATGTATCGAATCCTGGTTTGAGACTTGTGTTAACTTTTGGAAGGACTTCTGACTTCAGTTCAGCGAGTATGTCAATATCTTCTTTTGCGAAAGCTTCTAATACTCTTTCTGCTTCAGTATGCAAACCTTTCATGTATTCTTGTAACTGTTTCTCCTTTGCTATTCCGGATGCAAAGACGGCTTTCACAACTTTTTCGAAGGTGAAATTTGATAATGGAGAAACCATTGGGAAAGACAGCAAGAGCTGTGGGATAAACTGTTTGTAGTTGGCTGAAATGAATTTTTTCCATGAAGCAAAGTATAGCATATTGACATCTTCTTGAGAGAGCGAAGGACTCTCTTCTGGCTGTTGCGCACCTTCTTCCTGGTTCTCACTTCCTTCTTCTTGGTGTTGTTGTTCTTCTTCAGGCTCTTCAGGAATGTCTTCTGTTATCAAGAGAGAGAATACTTTGAGATAATAGTCAAATGGAATCTGGCTCTTTCGCTCCGGAAGAGTGATTGGATTCGAAATGTCTAGATTTAGGAACATTTCAGTCAATGCTGTGGCTAGATTCGTAATGATATTTTTCTTCTCTTCTAGAGTAAGGGAAGCTTTGGCATTAATGTCCAATACAACCTCTGAAGAGTAGCGAGAAAAAACTTTCGACTGAATAGTCAAGCCTAGCTCAATGACGGAGTATAAGATATCAAATTTCTTCTTGTATAAATCGTTTGAAAGCTGGAAACCAAGAGTTCTGAATTTCTCTTCCAAAGTGGAAATGATCTTTGGTAGTTTATTCACGAGGTTCTTGTTGCAGACAAAATCACTCCATCCTTTATAGACTGACTGACTCAACGGCTCTCTCTCACCCAGATAGTTTGGTAGGACCTTGGTCAATGCAATCCAATGAGAGAAGCTGGTTAGTGCATAATTAATTTGAGCTTCGTTGCTGGAAGTTGAAAGACTTTTAAATTCATTAAGTGCGAAGTCAAGCCGAGAGTTAAGGGCCTCAAAGACTTTGTTGATTATTTCTTGATTGGAGTTTTCCTCGTCTCTTTCAAACGCAAAAAGCAAATATCCAAGGAAGGAGTCATCCATGTGTCTCTTTCTAGGAGAGTTCGTTGGCATCAGTGTGAATTCTGGGAATACAAATGATAAGTTATCTTCGGTTGGAACAGCAAGGGATATCAGTCGATAGAAAGCGTCAATCAATTTTTCGGGGTTGAATTTTTCACTTGTGTAGATTTTCGTGAGCTCCATTTGATGAGTGTAAGGGTTCTTGTAATTCCTTTCATAAGTGCGATTAAAGGTCATGAAATAATAGTTGAGACGCGCGAAATCATCAAGTTCTTTCTTACTTAAAGAACTTGCAATCTTTGGATTCGTATAAATACTAAGGCCCTTTTCGCCCAGACTCTCGATAAGATCGAGAATTTCAAAGTATCCAGCAGCGTTGAATAAAGTAGGTTTTAATCCATGTTTATCCTGGAGCCTTGAATCGAATCTCTCTTTTCCTGCGAGAACTCCAAGGTCTCTGGTAAATATTTTAAAAGCTTCATGCCCTAATTTAGTTTTCTCATCTGAGCTCAGATAGTTGTTAATAGCTTCGAAAAGATCAGGATACATTCCTAATTGGGTTTCTAAGCGCCGTTGGAAAACTCCAAGGGACAACGGATCAACTTTTCCGTGGAGGACTCCAATTGTCAGATCATTAAACTTTTCGATTCTTTCTTTCATCATTTTGGTGATTTCTAGGAATTTTGTGATTACTACCGGAGTTATAGCCTCATCGTATTTATCTTCGTCTTCGTAATAGTTTTGAGCGAAGAATGGCTCAATACCGAAATAAGGACTAATAATTGGCATTACATACCAGCTATGGACATATTGCGATGGCCATCTTCTGCTTCCAGTAGTCATTGCTGGACCAGATTCGCATTCAAAGATAGTGTCGCTGAACCAGATGTCCAAGAACTGTGTGCGTTTGACGAAAGTGCTTTCGAGCAATGCCTTGGCAAGGGAATATGAAGAGTAGTTCCTGAGATAATCGTGCATTCGATATAAGAACATGAAATCCAGCATTTTAGGGTTGAAGTAAAACGAAATCAATTTGATAATAGTCGTTAAGTTTTCTTCAGAGTCACCTGGTTGCTCATCGATTTGGAGGTCCATAAAGTAAGTAACACCCAAAAAGAATAAGAATCCAATGAGTTCTTTCTTTTGAGGGTCTAATGCTTCTGGTTCCTCAATGTTAAATACCTTTACGAGATATTCTTGCTTCATAGTTTGGTTAATTTTATCTTTATTGAGATAGCCACTGTTCATCTGAAGGAAGTAGTCATGGGAAGAAGCCGCATCATAGAAAGATTGGAACCATAGCATGTGCCATCCCATGTAATAGTTAACAAGCTGGTCCTTCGCATACTCTTTTCGAGGCGATTCTTTCAGCAACTTGTCAAGAAGGTCTTCCTTAACAACTTTTTCGAGATTCTTCACACAATTTTCTGATGCCCAGCTTGAGAGGTTCGTGCTCAGTTGACCGCTGCTTCGGTCGTCTGCTTCAGTGCAGATTACTTGAACCTGGAGGCAGTAATCTGGGAGTTGACTTGAGAAGTAGTCATCGAGTTCAAAGTCCTCTAGTCTCTTCTTCACGATAGGAGATAGACTATTGAACCAGTACTTGTCGCCTTTATAAGGATTTTCATGCCTCATAAATTTTCCCAAGAGCTGAAGGTTTCCGAAGGCTTCGAGTGCGAGGTGGTGAGTCCCCAAATTTGAGTAACTATCAAGGTACGAAAGCCGAGTTGATAGGTCTCCTTCAGGTGGGACAAAGGCCAAATGGTCCAATAATTCGTTCATATCGTTGTACCTTGATTTCGAGAGCTCAGCATCTGAGCTGGCATTAGGATCTCCTCCAATCTCCGAAAGCATCTCGTCGATTAATTCGTAGTAGGAGTATTCATTGTTATATTTATCTTTTTCCCCCAGAATTGTCATTGATTTATGGCTCATGTAGATGAACAATCCAACGGTTTGAACAAGAAGTTTTGCCTCGAGAGGAGAAACGGAAGCTGGAGAATTTTTTAAATTTCTCAGGTCTTTAATAATTTTGTCAAGGAATTGCCTGAAACTCAAAGCTCCTACAGTACCAGTGCTAATTGCAACTCCTTCATGAGTTTGTGTGTATTTCGCATTCGAAGAGAACTTATTGGAGAGTGTGATTGCACCTAGTTAGTTCGAAATAGCTGATTAAAGAATGAAAAGTTTTTCAAAAAGTTACCATGTAGCAAAAGTACACTTGAACAGATGGCAGCAACTTCAAAAGATGTAGTAGTTCTGCCGCTGGCGAGGATTTTGAGTAGAGTAGCTTCTCCGGCTAGCCTAAGAGCTTTCGTTTCATCTCCTTCACTCCAAGCAGAGACTCTTGTATCAAGATATTGGTGTGGTTCTTCAATGTAAGTTTGAAGGTTGCCCACAGAGATTTTTGATTGGAGATTGCTGGTGAACTCTCTCCATTCCACTGCTTTGAGTGTATCACGAGTGACTTTATCCACTCGATCGATAACATTTTTCACAAGGAATGAATGAGAGGAGATTAGCTTCAGGAAAGGCCATCCATAATTCAAAAAATTGAAGATTGGGGTGAAATGCTCTTCTTTCTCGGAAGATCTGATCAGTTTCCTTGCGAATCTGGCGACCAAAGTCGACAGTCTTTGGATGTAGAGTGGCTCTTGAGTGTATTTAAGGAGGCTGACGAGCCGATCGAGGTAACTGGTGTGAATTTCTTGATTCTCACATTGTTTCCACTCACCAATGGTCAGTTCTCTTGTAATATGGTGGAAGAAATTGAGGGCTCTCATGAAAGTGTTGAAATATTCCTCTAGAACTTCACTTTCCTTGGAAACCTCAATTTGACCTAGAATCCACTCAAGCATTGCGTCAATCTTGTTGAGAATCGGAGCAAGTTGGACGTAGAAGTTCTGTGTCCTGCCCATTTGGTAGCGCCATGGGCTCCACTTGAGCATAAGTCGTTCGACATGTTCAAAGAACTTGATTCTGTCAGAAGAGGATTGAAGTTGCTCTTCAGTGAAGGCATCGCCGGCAGCGATGATCTCAGGCTATAAAATTGATGAGAAATTTGAGGGATGAAAGGCTTACTAAGATAAGGATGTGATATCTCTTTGAGAAAAGATACTCTTTTGTTATTCGCATATCAGAAATTTGTAATTATAAATTTTAAAGTTGACTCACCTTAAATCAGATAAATCTTGAAACTTCTTCATACAAAAACTCTGTACAACTAATACCATGAAACAATCTTCTGAAGAAAGTTTTGGAAGTCTAAGGGCAGCTTATATGCTCTATTGGATCGTTAAATCTGCAAAGTACCATCTCATTATTCTCATAGTAAGGATTACTTTCAAAAAGTATCCTTTTATCGATAGCATTTACATTAGATCAGCTGCTGCTTTGGAAAACGATTTAATAGCACTGATATTTTTTTTTCTGTGCCAAAAAGTACCCTGACTTAAGTCAGAAAATTTATTTTTCCAGAGTTAAAATGCAACCGAAGGATATTGCTCTACCGGATATAAAAACAAAAAACGGCTGGAAGAATTTCATATCTAAATTTAACACGTTTAAATAAGTTACAAGTCTTGTCAATGCAGTGGCCTTTGAGCTCCGTAGTTCAGAAGTTGTTAATTTTGCTCATTAAGGAATAAATAACGGAGTCACGGCTTTGCAAATTGCTGTTGAAGTGTTTCTTAAGGGCCCTCGAGTACGTGTTCATAGTAGCAGCGTTGTATTTAGAAATTTCAGTGTGTTTGAATACATGAAAATGTTAGGGTTTTCTCTAAAGTTACTATCACTGAAGAATCTGTAAAACTTCGATGTATTCCTCAAATCTCGATAGTTTCCTTTGCGAAATACAAAATGCATTGAAGAAACTGTGTTTTATCAAAATAAAATGAAATATGTTGGAACTCTTGTTTAATTAAGCATTGAGTATGTAGAGTAGAAACTCTCTAACATTAAAAAACAAAAACAAAACAAAAAAAATCTCCAATGCTTTTAGCGTTGAAATCCTTATCGATGTCGATAAAAAAGGGCTGCTGCTACTTTCTTAATGACTCTCTTAATTCTGAAAGTTGTTTGATTATGATTTTGATAAGATGCTCTAAGGTTGGGAAATATACCGGATTCTACCAAACTCTGCTGTTTTTATCAAATTGCCAACGATTCAAGGATCATCTGATTTTCTTGTTATTCAATATGCAAACAATTTAGCCTCTCCTTTCGAAATATGCATTCCACTTTCCCCGAGAATAACACTTTCCGCATCTCATCCCCACTGATAATCACCTTGGATACAAAGAGAACCATCCTGTCCAAGGAAACGATTCATTCGACACATTCGAAGAGATTATCCAAATCGCAAAAGTCAACCACGTTGATTTCCTACTATTAGGTGGAGACCTCTTCCACGCAGGCTCAGCAAGCAGAATAAATTAATTTTGTAAGGAAAACCTATGCTAATGGGACTCGCATTATTCATGCTAAAAAGATGCAGTCCTAGTGTGGAAAGAGCAGTTTCAGTCCAAAGACTCTAAGCTCTTTTAAACCACAAAGCAGCATATATCTATAGTTTGGAGAAAGATATAGGAATTAATTTTAGAGAATGAAGATTAGAGAATAACTAAACAAGTAGGTTTTTCACGAAATGATTCTTTTTCTCATTTTCATAAGCAACTTATTAAGTTTTTTTCTTCCTTCTAAAGGTTACTATCAAGAACAAAAATCATTTGGATTGTAATTTCATCTCACTTTGATTTGTAGTCTTACATTATGAAGACTATTATATGAAAACTATTAAATATTAAAATTTTTGCATGTTGCTTTCAATTATATTAACTCAATTTAAATTATTGAAATTGAATTCTTTTCCATTAAAAGTTGCCGATAAAGCACACTGAATCAGCGCTTCCTAAGGGTCGAATATAAATAAGACAATGATAAAGGTTTAGGGGGATTTACTGCTGTCTGAGGTCATTTCAGTATGGAGAATCTTCCCGCTTCTAAAATCCACGAGCTTTACGCTTTTATCCCATGAAGTAGTCGCAAGCATATCCCCTCGTGGACTCCATTTCACATAGCGTATATGCTCTTTAATGATTTGCCAGTAAGAGAAATTGAATTCATGATCTCTACCTGAATGGACGTCGTCGAAAGTGCGTACTATTTTCTGCTCACGCTGATCATAAATTTTGATATTTTTGTCATTGCCTCCAGATGCAAGTAGATTCCCACTGCTTGGACAAACATCAATCCAACGTGTCCAGATTACTGAAGTTCGAATTCAGATTATGAAACGAAAAGATGCACGAGAAGCGAATAGAATAGAGAGCAGAGGGAATAATTACTTCTATTTGTCTCTTGTGTCTCAAGCTGTATTGGCGTCTTCAGTGTCAGTGTTTTCTTCTCTACTTCAAGGACGTTGAGTTTATTATGGTCATATTTGAGGTATAGCAAAGGCTCTTCAACGTTTATACTCCATCTACAGCGGCCCAGGTTGTCTAAACCAACGAAATAAAGTTACGAATAAAGCACTTTATAATAATAACGAAGCTGGATGCTCGAAAAACTTCCCGAGGAGGATAAGGCATAAAATACATTAGAAATTTCAATCACCGTTATGGATAGAACTCATTTGCAGCTTTAACTCCAAACAAGAATTATCTGTGTTTATAGCCGATATTAAACAAACTCCAGCACGATCGAGAGTCGCCATGTATTCACCGCTCGGATCGAAATCAAATCCAGCAATGCCGCTCTCTGCAAGGAACATAATTTATTGCCTTTACCATAAAAAAAGAGTTATCGTACCATATTGAGGTTGCCATTTTGACTTTCTGCAAAGTTTTGCGACTTCACTAAATTTCGGAGTATATCTGTCTACTCTGAACAAGTGATAAGAAATCCTCCCATCAACACCCATTGCACCCAGAATATCTCTTCGAGAGTTGTAAGTCAGGTCTCCAGCTCCAGTAACTGACCGAAAAAACCATCAATAAACAGAAAATCGCAATTAATAATTTCAAAATGCTCAAAGCGATGTGGAAATGCTAATTTATGATGAAATCTGAATTACTTCCACGAACTTCTTCAAATGAGTAAACCTTCTGCGCTTTTCCTTTCTGAGAGATGTCATATATTTGCAAATTCGCGCCAATTGAAAATGCATGATGGATTGAAACGAGTAGCCCTGTTTCTGGGATTTCCTTTACGTAAGTCCGATTGCAAGTGTCAGTGGAGTCGATCCGATACCCTGGAAATTTGAATATTTGCGGGCTTGTTTCGAACCAAAATGAAATACCTTGATTTTTTAGTACAACTCCATCAAAATTCAAGTAATTTTGCTTAGTGTCTATATCTACAATGCTGATATTGTTTGTGTCTCTGGAGCAGAAGGCTAGTAGCCTCGAATAAATGCCTTTGACCCAAGAAGGATGTCATATGATCGCGCAAATGAAGAAATTTACCAATTCTGCTGCCAAACGAGGAATTCCCTGACGTTCTCTCGAGCTGAGATGAAATTTTGACTTCATCTGACTCGTCACTGGCGGTTTCGGTTGAATATGATTTTTCATTTCCCTCATTCATCGTTTTTGGTTGAGCTCGACTTGAGTTGAGATAAAATTAATTTAATAACTTCGAGTATTAGAAACCCCTTAATCATCGTTCCAAGCCCTCAAACCTTTTTAGTTTCAAGGTTTAATTTAAGGGAGACTCGTATTCTTTTAGCTCATTGTAAGCTGATACTGAAAAAGAAGAGAGAGAGAAAATTACTGCTGATCAATCTCAGCAACAAAAATTCTCTTAAGACTCAGACTTAATTAAATTAAATTCGAACAATTTGATAAGTAATAATCATCATTAATTGGATCGAGTACTTTGATCAAAGTTAGTGAAACGTTTAGTTGGATTTGTGTGTTTATATCCGTTAAAATAAACATGCAAAAATTAAGTCTGGATCAAAGTCGAGGTCAATTCGAAAGCCCGGATTTAAGGAAGATCTTGATGATAGCACGCATCTTGCAACATTCAGACCCTATTACGATCGAAAATTTTTTTCAATAGGAAATCACCTCTGTGACTGCGAAAACGTAAAGCCGTTCTATTTTGAAGTAGCTTGATAAAATCATGACTCAGGTAACTAAGGTTTTTGCTGTGATATGAATATCAATCAATTTTTTATTTCGCAACCTCATTACAATTCTTCATTAATTTCCGTAATTTACAAAATTAAATTCCCATTACAGGTATACTCTCTGTTAGCAGGTAAAATATATTCATGGAAAAATATCACTGTTGAGATCAACAATATAGCATCGAAAAATAACCATTGCAGCTTAGAGCTAGTAGTAGCTTGAAAACATTCTCAAACTTAATTTTTCTGAAAAGAATATGATTTATCTTGGTATTCTTTGAAATTTCAGTGTTTTTTTTAGTAAATATAAACTCCTCCTCCTCTCAGAAATAGTACACTGGATTTTAAATTAAGTCCGAAAAATTAGGATCACATAAAACACTAGCATTCTCTTAATTTATAACATATATTCACAAAAATTCATTCATGTGCGAAAAATACGGCATTGACGACAAAACACGATTTCTTGTTCTTCATTTCGATGCTAAGCTTGATCATTTCGAGATCTCAAAGATCATCAATCGCTCTGAAAGAACGACACATTACTGGGCTACAAGACTAAAGAAAGGAGAAGACATTAGAACAGTCAAAGCAGGCAGAGGACGCAAGAAATCAATTACCGAAGAAATGGAAAACAAAATTATCCAAATCGTGACCCAAAACCCCGAAGGCACTTCTCGAAATAAACTCGCCGCTCGCATTGGCATTTCAAAAACCTCAATCGGATGTATTCTTGCGAAAAAAGGCTTCAAGTACAGAGGCTTCGATCAAAGCATCGTGTACGAGGAAGATGAAATCATGTGTCGATCAGATTTTTGCAAAAAGATGCTGTCTGAAGAAAATAGATTGATGTATCGAACCTTTTTCTCTGACGAAATGGGAATCGAGCTTAACCAAGCTCATAAAACTCGAGCCTGGCAGCCACCGGATGAAAAACTTCGAAAAAAGAGTATAATAGAAAACGTTAAATTGAATTGCTGGGGCGCGATCTCGGTTCAAGGAGCAACGACCTTAGAAATCTACAAGAAAGGGATGAATGGGCTGCTGTTTAGGAAGGTCATTGAGCGTCATAAGGAAGAGATGGAGAGGTTATATCCTGATGGAGAGTTCTATTTGACTCAAGATAACCATCCTACGCATCGAATGAATGAGGAATGGATAGTTAACGACCAGAAAATAAATCTCATAAAATTGCCTAGACGATCTCCTGATCTAAACATTATCGAGTATTTATGGACGGCGTTAAAGGAGAGAGTAGCAGGGGATGCGCCAACAAATGAAAAAGAACTGAGGGAGTGTTTGGTGAGGAATTGGGAGATACTGACCCAACCGGAGCGACTTCATCCGTTCTTTGAAGGGTTGATGAGGAGATGTGCGAAGTGCGTTGTGAAAGAAGAAGAGAAAGCTAGCTAGCTCGTTGAAACTTATTCTGTTTGCATAGCGAGATTAAATTGCAATTCTGAATAGCCTTACCAGTATCTTTGAAATGTACATATCTGGAGAACTAACATTTAGAAACGACGATATTATTGGAATAAAATTGGATGAACACCAAATAAAGGCTCATATACTGGTAAATGATAAAGTTACTTGGTTAGGATTAAGCTTTTCCAACGATATGAGTAATTATTATTATCTAGATATAATATAATAATAGACAATTTCATCTCCCCAGATTAAGTTCGAAAAATTGGATAAAATTAACACTAATACTGTGCTCTTCGTGCCCGATTACTATTACATATAATTGTAAAGTTATTGATGTGTGACAAGTTTGGAGTTGATGATAAAACAAGATTTCTCGTGCTTTATCTTGATATTCAGCTACGAATCCAGGAGATATCTAAGATAATCAAACGGTCGGAGTGGACGCTTAGACGCTGGGAGTCAAGGCTGAAGAAAGGCGAGGACCCGAGAGTCCCGAAGAAAGGGAGAGGGTGCAAGAAAAAAATCACGGAAGAAATGGAAAACAGGGTGGCTGAGATGGTGAAAGAAAACCCTGAAGGAGCGTCTCTAAAAAAAATCGCAGCTCGCACAGGTCTTTGCATTCGTTCAGTTGCGGTTATTCTCGCGAATAAGGGATTCAAGTATCAGAGGTTTGATGAGACAGTGTTATACAAAGAGGAAGAAAAGATGGTTCGGATGGAATTTTGTAGAAAAATGCTTTCTGATGACGGAAAATTAATCTATCGAACCTTCTTCTCCGATGAAATGGGAATCCAACTCAATGAAGCTCATAAAACCAGAGTCTGGCAGCTCCCTAATGAAAAAATTCGAAAGAAAACTGCCGCGGAATACGTTAAGCTGGATTGCTGGGGCGCAATTTCAGCACAAGGAGCAACATCCTTAGACATCTACAAGGGAGGCATGAGTGGAGATCGCTACCGAAAAGTCGTTAAACGTCATAAAGCAGAAATGGAGGCGCTTTATCCTGACGGAGAATTCTATTTCCTTCAAGACAGTCATTCGGCACATCGAATGAATGAGGAGTGGATTATAAAGCAATCGAAATTAAACCTCGTCAAACTGCCTAGACGGTCTCCTGATCTAAATATCATTGAGAATATATGGATAGCATTGAAGAAGAGAGTGAAAAGCGAATCACCGGCTAATGAAAAAGAGCTGAGGGAGAGCATGCTAAAGCATTGGGAGGAACTTACGAGAGTGGAAGTATTGCAATCATATCTGGAAGGTTTGCATGGGAAATACATGCACTGTCTGGAGAGAAATGGTGATAAAGCAGACTAAATTCATTATAGTTGGCATTACTTGTACAAAAAGATAAGCTTTGCTGCATAATGACCTAGGAATAAGAGGCTATTTGCTCGAAAGGAGCAGATTTGTATAATAAACAGTGGATCTTTTGCATAAGAGAGAGGCCAGAGAAAATACATTAGAGATATAAATAAATAAGCCACGAAAAGAAAAACTTATGAAACTATATGTTTCTTAGGTTTTTTATGAGAAGTACCTAGAAATAACTCTTCACATTACTCAATATTAAGCCCAAAATATTAGAACCACATAATAATGATAAATTTTATGAATTATAATTTGCAATCACACAATTTATTAATGTGCGAGAAATATGACATTGACGATAAAACACGATTTCTTGTCCTGTATCTAGACGCGAAGCTGGATGTTCATGCGATATCAACAATAATCAACCGGTCTGAGAGGACTATTAGAAACTGGGAAGCAAAAATTAAGGAGGGGCAGAACATTAGAGTTCCATTAAAAGGAAGAGGCCGCAAGAAGCTCATTGCAGAAGAAACTGAAAATAAAATCATTCGAATGGTCAATGAAAATCTTGAAGGAGCATCCTTAAGAAAGCTTGCAGCTCGTATCGGAATTTCCAAGACGACAATCGCGAGTATTCTTGCTAAAAGGGGGTTCAAATATAAAGGATTCGATCAGAGCATTACTTACGAGGAAGAGGAAATCATGATACGGACAGATTTTTGCAAAAAATTGCTTGCTGAAGAAAATAAATTGATCTATCGAACCTTTTTCTCTGATGAGATGGGAATCGAGCTTAATCAGGCCTATAGGACAAGAGCCTGGCAGCCGCCTGCTGAAAAAATTAGAAAGAAGAGCAGCACAGAGAATGTTAAATTGAATTGCTGGGGCGCGATTTCGGCCCAAGGAGCGACCTCCTTAGAGATCTACAAGAAAGGTATGAGGGGAGAGTTCTTTCGAAAAGTCATTGAGAACCATAAGGAAGAGATGGAGAGGTTATATCCTGATGGGGAGTTCTATTTGATTCAAGATAACCATCCTACGCATCGAATGAATGAAGATTGGATCGTTCATGAGCAAAAGATAAAACTCATAAAATTGCCTAGGCGTTCGCCAGACCTTAACATAATTGAGAAACTATGGTTGGTTTTAAAGGAGAGAGTAGCAGGGGATGCGCCAACTAATGAAAAAGAGCTGAGGGAGAGCTTGGTGAGGAACTGGGAGATACTTACCAAACCGGATCGATTACAACCGTTTTTTGAAGGACTGGAAAGAAGATGTATAAGCTGTATTTTGAAGGAAGAAGAAAAAAGAGAAGGTGTTATTAAGAAGAGCTAGCTAGATATAGAGCTGATTCATTAGAATTTAGTTTTGAGATCGTATTATTACTTCTATCTACATACAATTTTAATATGCATCGTATCGAATAAAATCGCAATATATTTGTAAGTTGAACTATTGTTAGTTTGTGTCTAAACAAGAAAAAGCGTCAGAATACGAACTCCCATTCACATGAATAAACAATAGTACAATAGTTCCTACATTAAAAGCTCTGTCTTTATTTATTTAACTTCCTCTTGTCAAGATTCTGCCTCCAATGCGATACTATAGAATCATTGATTAAGCCCGAAAAATTAGGACCAATCACAAATAAACGTCCGTCTGCTTTGATTCTAGCATAATAATTACAATCATAATTGATGAGTGAAAAGTATGGTATCGATGACAAAACCAGATTTCTCGTTCTTTATCTCGATGCTCACATGAGCGTTCCAGAAATCATCAAGATCCTCAACAGAAACGACGCAACTGTTAGATTCTGGGTGAAAAGAGTGAAGAACGGCCAGGACATCCGAATCATCCACCGGATAAAAGAGCGCCCGAAATCAGTGACTGAAGAAACTGAAAACAAAATCATTCAATTAGTCAAAGAAAACCCCGAAGGCTCATCTCTCAAAAAGCTAGCATTGCGCATCGGAGGGATTTCAACCACCTCAATTCGCAGAGTCCTCTCCAGAAAAGGATTCAAATATAAAGCATTTGATAAGGGCATCAACTACACGGAAGCTGAAAGAATCAGCCGGGTTGAATTTTGCAAAAAGATGCTTTTGGATGAAGGCAAGGTGATCTACCAGACTTTTTTCTCTGATGAAATGTCGATCGAGCTCAACAAATCTCACAAAACCAAAGCCTGGACGCTGGCCACTGAAAATATTAAAAGGAAGAATGCAACGGACCATGTTAGATTGAATTGTTGGGGCGCGATTTCAGCGCAAGGAGCGACCTCATTGGACATTTACGAAAACGGTATGAATGGCAAATTTTATCGAGAAGTCATAGCACGTCATAAAGCGGAAATGGAAGCGCTGTATACTGATGTTGACTTTTATTTCTACCAAGATAATCATCCGGCGCATAAAAAGAACGAAGAGTGGTTGATCAAAGAGCAGAAGCTAAGGCTTATCAGCTCACCTAAATATTCTCCTGATCTGAATATAATTGAAAACGTATGGTCGGCTTTGAAGGAGAGAGTAACCAGCGAGGCGCCGGCTAACGAGAAAGAGTTAAGGGCAAGTTTGCTGAGTAATTGGAAGTTGCTTACGAACACGGATAGGTTACAACCGTTTTTTGAAGGGCTACATAGGAGATATTTCTTATGTGTCGAAAAGCAAGGTCATAAGTTCCGGTACTAGTTAAAAAAAGTATTTCTCTCCTTTATATGATTTTTCTCGTTAATTGACATTTTTTTTGAATTGTAATATGTTTAATGTTCTTACATGACAACGATAAAATGAAAATCTACTCAGCGATAATAGTAAATTTCTTAATTATGTTTCCATTCGAGCCGGGTGGTCTTCTTATTGCTCGTCTTAGACGAAAGAAATATATTGTATGGTATCAATCAAAATATGGTTGATGAGAGAATTGAGGTTTGTAAATTAGTTATAGCTTTCAGAGTCCTCCACGGTATAAAGGATTCTCCCGGTAGTAAGATCTATTATAGTAGCGATCCTGTCATTTGGAGCAGTGGCGAGCATGCACCCACTTGGATGCCATCCCACAGATGTTTTGTCTCAAAGCATTGATTAAAAAAAGCCTTAAATTGGGAGATACTAAATTCTTTGAGAAATTGTACCAAGGATAGAAAGAAATCCACTAAGTTCTCTGAGGCCGTTCTCTAAATAGTATCGACTAACTCTCTCTTTCTCCATCCTGTGCATCAATTAGATCAAGTCTATTTAATGAACTTAAGAAGTCTCGAAATGTAATAAAGCTGCCTAACTGCAATTATGATAATTCCAAGAGAACATTCTCAACGCCGCATATCACTTGTCTAAATCTATCGAAAATACTTCAAGAAATGCCATTTTACCCGGATATGTCATTTGCTGCAATATTTCCCTTAATATTGTTTTCATCTTAAAAGTTAATTCTAGTTTGTCTCACATTTCTCTCTATAATTAAATTCCAACCAAGTACAAATAAATATAACGGTATTCAAAATCACCATCAATATTTTGCCAAAGCGGCATAACTTCCTAACGGCTATAAAATCGTCACTCTTTGGCCATCTTTTGAAATACAGTCCCAATATTTTCTTTTCAAGTTCTCAAAAAATAAGTTCAGTTTGTCCTGTTTCGTCAATATCTCCCAATTCCTCAGCAAGCTTTCCCTAAGTTCATTCTCGCTCGTCGGCTCTTCATTTGCAACTCTGTCCTTCAGCGCGATCCAAAGACCCTCTATTATATTCAGATCAGGCGAGCGTCTCGGCAGTTTAATTAATGCTATTTTCTGCTCCTTCACTATCCAATCCTCATTCATTTTATGCACGGGATGATAATCTTGAATGTAATAGAACTCTCCATCGGGATATAACGCCTCCATTTCCCCCTTATGATTTTCAATGATCTGTCGATAGATATCTCCGTTCATACTCTTCTTATAGATGTCCAACGACGTCGCTCCTTGTGCGGAAATCGCACCCCAGCACTCTAATCTTATGTTGACCATTGGATTCTTCTTCTTGAGCTTTTGAGAAGCGGTTTGCCAAGCCCGAGATCTGGTGGTAGTCTTATTAAGCTCGATTCCCATTTCATCGGAGAAAAAGGTTCGGTAGACTAGCTTCCCCTCTTCATAAAGCATCTTCTTGCAAAAATCCATTCGAAGCATCCTTTCATCTTCCTCGTATATTCGGCTATTATCGAGGGGTCGATACTTGAAGCCTTTTTTGGCTAGGATTTTCCGGATAGCAGATTGTGCGTGTCCGATGGTAGCTGAAATCTTTTTGAGAGTTATTTTATCAGGGTCTTCCTGGATCATTTGGATCACTTTCTTCTCGACTTCTTCAGTGATTACTTTCTTACGGCCTCTGCCTTCTATTCGAATATCTCCACCTTTTTTGGTGAGGGAGACCCAACGTCGAATTGTCTTCTTTGATTTGTTGATGATTCCTGCTATTTCGAGTCCAGACATTTGAGCGTCTAAATAAAGAACGAGAAATCGTGTTTTATCGTCGATTCTATACTTGTCACTCATTGGGAAAATGATTTATTATATTGAATATGTAGAATCGAGATAATCTAGGATGCTATAAATGGTTCTTGTTTTCGAATTTTTCGAGCTTTATCCTGAGATCGTCAAGAAAGCACTATCATTCACCTAATTAGGAGACCGAAAAGAAATTCTGAATTATCTTAGGGGGAAAATTCTTTTTAAAGTATGTAGTTTTTCCCACGAAAAAACAACATTTTGGCATCGAAGAAAAATAACTGTTAAAAATCGTTTTGGTTAGCGCCATTATCTTATTCAACGATATTATAAGAAAATACCCCTATGCTTTAGATCTTGCGATTATGTTAGGGAACTTATTTATTTGGAAAGGAATCACACTCTATCATTGATGCTATAATGAATTTTGTTGATCCGGATCCGTTCTTTGTCAAAATCATCCTTCGACTTCAACTTTAGGCTGCTTGTTCGATTCCAAATTGGTTAATTAGCCTGCCAGAAAAATCGCTTGTACCCTCTGATTATCCATATTAAGCTCAAAAATTTGGAACCGAAATAAAGTTCATGCTCTCTCTCTCACTACTAATTGTATAATCAGGAATCACAAAAGTCCTCTAATGAGCGATAAATACGACATTGATGATAAGACAAGATTTCTCGTGCTTTATATTGACGCGAAGATGAACGTCACGCAGATCGCAAAGATACTCAACCGTTCCGAGAAGACAATGGGTTGCTGGGAGGCAAGGACGAAGAAAGGCGAAAACATTCGATTTCGCAAGAAGGGCAGCGGTTGCAAGAAATCAATTACGGAGGAAACTGAAGCAAAAGTTATCCAAATGCTCAAAGAAAATCCTGAAATATCAACGACAAAACTTGGAGCTCGCATTGGAATTTCAAGGAATTCAATTGCAAAAATCCTTGCGAAAAAGGGATACAGATATAAAACCATTGATAATCCCATTACTTATGCAGAACAAGAAAGAATCTCTCGAGTGGAATTTTGTAAAAAAATGCTTTCTGATGATGGGAAATTAATTTATCGGACCTTTTTCTCTGATGAAATGGGAATTGACCTTTACAAAACCCATAAAACCAAAGCCTGGCAAAATCCCTCTGAAAAAATGAGGAAGAAGTGCGTAAAAGAAAACGTTAAACTGAATTGTTGGGGCGCGATTTCAGCACAAGGAGCAACATCATTAGATATATACGAAAAGAGCACTAATGGAGATGTCTATCGCGAGGTCATTACTCGTCATAGAGTTGAGATGGAGAATATATATTCTGAGGGGGACTTCTATTTTCTTCAGGATAATCATCCAGCACACCATGTGAATGAAGAATGGATCGTTGGACATCAAAAATTGGAACTTATCAAATTGCCTAAGCGGTCCCCTGACTTAAATATCATTGAGAATCTATGGGCTGCTTTGAAGGAGAGAATAAAATGTGATGCTCCCACGAATGAAAGGGAGCTGAGGGCTAGTTTATTAAATAATTGGCAACTACTCACAAAAACGGAAAGATTGAGGCCATTCTTTGAAGGATTACATAGAAGATATCTGGAATGCATTATGATAAATGGCGATAAACTTCCATTTTAGTTTGTATTCCTTGAATGCATATACTGGTTGGATGTTAGAATAGCACAGTAAGCATACAAATTGAAGTAATTTCAGAAGCAAGCGTTGTTGAGAAAAATGCTTTGGTTATTGAGCATGAAATTTTGAGATTGTTAACAGCTAGCACCACCCAATCGGGTGTTTATTGATAAAAGAGTTAGACCCAAGTTTCCGGCATTTAGGGTAAGTTGCACACAAACGAATATAAAGCAAGGCAGGGGATATTTTCCTTGGAAATATTGCCTTAAATAGTCAAACCAATTTATTTTTCAATTCAACAATGCTTGAATAACGAAATATCATAAGATTTTGCTGAAGTTTTTTTCCTCCTCATTTTGAAAGCTTTATCTTGTCGAATAATAACATCAAATGCTTAGACTCACCCATGTTATTTGTAATAATGCACTGGTAACTAGCAGTTAAATCGCTTCAATACCTATCAGTGTTCTTTTCCCGTCAATAATTATAAATGAAGCACACGGAATCAACACTTCCTAAAGTTTGAATAAATTACCGAAATTTGGAGACAGCGATTACTCTCATCTGGCGAGTATCTCGTACATATGTTCTTTCCAGTCTTAACGTCCAAAACTTTCGCGGTGTAGTCCCATGAACCACTCGCCAGCATTTCTCCTTTTGGGTCCCATCTCACAGAGCAAATATGGGCTATGACAATAACAACATTGCATCAATTTTCTTTAATAATAGAAAATTTAAGTCCTTACATATATGAACCCTGTCAAAGGTTTTTACAATCTTCTGTTCGCGCCGATCATAGAGCTTTATATAGTTATCGGTGCCGCCAGCCGCAAGCAGGTTTCCGTCATTTGGACAAACATCGATCCCGTGTGTCCACTCTGTACAAATAGATAAAAATTAAAATATTTTGGGTGATTAATTACGGCCTTCTCGCTCAAGTTGTACTGGACTTTTCAGCGTGAGTGCTTTCTTCTCTGCATCGAGTATATTGAGTTTACTACGATCGTATTTGAGGAATAGCAAGTACTCTCCAAAGTTTGTGCTCCATCTGCAGCGACCAAGGTTATCTACGTAATAAAATCAATATCCAAGGAAATTTAAGTAATGTTGAATCTCTTATGATCTCCTAATTAAAGATAATTCCAGAATAAGCACACTGGATTAGGGACACAAGTCAATGATCAATCAATCAACTACCTCGAGCATAATTCATTTCTAGTTTCAGATAGCAACTAGTATAGTCGAGATGAGACACCCTCCAGAACGATCGAGAGTCGCTGCATACTCGCCATTCGGATCGAAATCAAACCCGGCAAGACCATTCTCTACAATGAAAATCATGAAAACGAAAATAAATCCCACAAGAAAGTGATCTCCTACCATATTCAGGTTGCCAGGGAGACTTTCTGCAAAGTTTTGCGACTTCACCAGGTTTCAAAGTGTTCGTGTCGAGGCTGAACAAGTGATAAGATATGTCCTTATCGACGCTGATTGCGCCTAGAATATTTCTTCGAGAATTGTAAGTCACGTCTCCAGCTCCAGTCGCTAAGAATATAAGTAAATTTGTACGTAATCTCATTTTACCTCCAGTGACTTCTTCAAAGTAGTAAACCTTCTTCACTTTTCCTTTCCAAGAGATATCATATATCTCCAGGCTAGCACCAAAAGAAAAGGCATGGTGGATAGAAATGAGGAGCCTTGTGCTTGGGATTCCCCTTACATGAGGCCGATTATCGCTTTTGATTATCTGAAATCCTGGAGATTTAACGATGTAATTAAAATCTCAAATAAGAGTACCTGGATTTCTCATTTGAACCCCACTAAAAGTCATATATTGCTCCATTGTATCAATATCGATAATATTGATGCTGTTGCTGCCTCTGGAGCAGTAGGCAAGTAGTTTTGAAGGAAAGGCTATTTAGTTTCTAAAAGGACGTTAAATTGAGTAAATTTACCGATTTTCGGAATTACTGAAGAAGGGCTTTTAAAAATGGGTATTAATTCGTCAAGTCGCTTTAGAAACAAATTCGCTTGCTCTCCTTTAGCGATGATTTCAGAAGAGTGTGTGTTTTCATTTTCTTTTTTCATCATTTTTGTTAATTTCTATTTTCGAATAATTAATTTTTTTATTTAGCACACACGAGAATGCGTAATAATTCAAGAAACTCAGAAAAGTGCAAGCACAGGAATCGAACATAACGAGAGCTATTCCGATTTAATCCTAAAGCCTCAAGTTTAGAAAAAATGACATCACTTTCTCCTATTTGAAGTCAATGATGATGTTAGTCCTTCATTGAAAAAGGGCTTGCGAAAATCTTAATCGTTAAGCTTGTTCAAACTTATTTTACTGAAATTATCATTCGAGAGTGAGTTCCGAGCCTATTAATAATGAATTCAAGCTAGATTAACGAGCATTGACATCTCTCTTAATAAGTACTGCTTAAAAACATCTAAAATTTGGAAGAGGATCGCTCAAGGACAATATTTATAATCAGCAAATAATGGCTCGATCAATTTCATATCATAAATTTTCGCTGTGTAACAAAGGTCATCAATTATTCAGTTTTACTCATTTCGGTTTGGGCTAACCTCATTAGCGAGCAAGTGATAGTAAAATGATCCCAACTATGAAACTGAAACGCTTCTAAGAATTCTGAATGAAGCAAACTGAATCAGCGCTTTCTTATATTAGCGATAACGAATGAAATGAAGAAATTTTCAAAGATAATTTACTCTTATCAGAAGTGTTTTGCGTATAGATAATCTTCCCACTATTAAAGTCCATGAGGCGAACTCTGTCATCTGGCAAGAGGAATATAACCCCGTTTATTTCGTCTCTCCTGGTCTTTAACTTACTTTATATAGGCTGGACACACTG